>Ga0099822_1005247_pt1 | contig 16925 bp, 6 predicted proteins | sample CowpeawhiteBW_FD_76839 | JGI IMG/M metagenome (GOLD analysis project Ga0099822, IMG submission 76839) | Root nodule microbial communities of legume samples collected from California USA - Cow pea white BW | ecosystem: Host-associated > Plants > Roots > Nodule | place: USA: California | collected...
ATATATATATATATATATATATATATATATATATATATATATATATATATATATATATATATATATATAATAATCTATCCATATATAAAGGGATCAATTTTGATAATTACTGATAACCATTCTTTTTGTGTACACATTTAAATACTAATTTAATACCATTTTTATTTTAATAATAATTAGAATTTTTTTTTTCAACCATAAGTTAAAAGAGGACGCATATGTTTTCATTGAGGTGGTTTAATCATTTTTAACTACCGCATGACTCGTTTTTAAATATAAGGTTTAATCAGTCGGATAATACTCACTTTCATTTAGATGTGTCAGTTTGGTATCCGCTTTTAAAAAGATGTCAATTGAATCCGAACTTTTGAAAAGATGTCTCAATTAGGTCCTTTTCAGTACAAAATTATTAACACTATTAACGGTATTTATATTTAAAATGACTTACAAAATTAAGCATTGATATTTATATCAAAATTTAGTGGTAAAAGTCATGAATTAAGTTAAAGTTTTTAGTAATTTTGGTCTGAAAGGAACTTGATTAAGACACTTTTTCAAAAGTTGAGACTAGATTGACACATTTTTAAAAGTGGGTAAAAGTGACACATCTGAAAGAAAATGGGTACCGTTTGACTTATTAAACCTAAATATAATTTTTACTTTTCAGCTATTCTATCAAATTTATGTAAATAAAGGATTACGGAGTTTGATTGATGAAGTCGATGGAGACTAGTTTTTCGTATTGGTAGAAGTAAATTATGAAATGATTTCACAATTTAAGCCATATTGTTGTCAATTTTGGCATCACAAATAGATGACAGCACTTCACAACCAACTAAACATTTATGTCAATCATTTTGATACGTGTGATACATTTTGGCCTATAATTTTAATTAATTACCATTGAAATGGTCTACGTAGTTATCTAAAGCACTAATTAGTGTTCAATTAACATTTCCTATTATTCTCTCTCTTTCTATATTCACATAATTTATTACACCAAAAATGTGGTATCTTATGCATATATAGGGTCTTCATTGATTTTCTTTTCCTTTGAACACTGCTCATGCAATAAAAGATCAAGCAAATTACAAATTTTTTTTACCATTTTACCATCGTTGCGTTTTATGGAGTACAAGAATAATAGTTTTAAAACTGAAAAAGATACGTGTATAATATAAAAAAAAAGGACAGTGTAATGGTTTGTATAAGACAAGTATAAGATAATATTATACTGTCTGTGTATATTAGATTGTATCAAAAACGTATACATCCATATATGTATATGTGTCCTATAGTTTATGTGAGTAAAAGTTGCGAGTCCTAGCATGTAGAACGCAAGCCAAAAAGGTGCCAAAGAAACAAAGGGAACCCCATACGATGAAAGTGTTCCTGTAGCATTCCATGCCCATGCATTTTCCATTTTCATTCCCTCCCTTATGGTAAACAATAGCAGCCAAGTATCCAAACAAAAGGGACCCCACAGGAATGTTGGCCACCACCACATTATGGTTCACTGAGAAATTCTTGGTTCCAAAGAGTTCAGTGGTCATCGACACAGCAATTGAAGTGATTGCACCAGTACACACTCCAATTATGGCAGTGCTAACATACAGTGCAAGGTGAGTCTTGTTCAGCAGTAAGAAAAACGCCCCAGCAATTGGACCCATTAGTGCCATCATAGAACCTGGTTTTGATATTGCACACTTTTTATCCCTGCATATACCCCATACCATCAAAAACAAAAATGTCAATAAAAGTAGAGGGTGATTTAATACCAGGTTCATCTTCATTGATGTAGATCAACTAACACATTTATATCTCTTATTTCAATTATGTTACAGAGTAAATGCAGTAGGCACTGGTTGGTGTTAGATGGGAATAGCTAGGAAGGTAGAAAATGAGTTATTTACCTGTAAAAGTAATCTACTATAGATGGCATGAGACGTCCAAAGAACCCAAAAGAAGAAGACAAAGACACCAACGATGAGGTTCCTGAATAACCCCGGGATTCAGCGATTTGCCCCAAGTTATTCAGAAACACCAAACCCAGTGTTGCACCGAACAAATACACCAAGAAGTATAACCAGAAATCTAGTCTTCTCAGCATTAATTTTGCTCCTATTTCTTCTCTTACACCTACATCATGAATTTCTTCACTTTCTTCACCCTCCTTCACCTCATTCACCTCATCCTCAGTAGCAAAATTGTAGACTCTTTGTTTTTCTGTATTTTTGTGCCATGACCCCACGATCATCATGGAAAGTGTAAGTAACAGAGGCATGAGAAGGGACAGTAGAATACCAATAAGGCTCCCCAGTGGAGATATTTTGTTTGAGACAAACTCCAAGCTGCTCATCACAGCGTAGATTCCAGTGGCGATTGTTATAGCAAAGATAACATCAAATCCAACCCTACTTTGTTTGGGACTTAAGACTTCAATTTCTCTAACCACAGGAGTTGCTATTAGGCTAACTAGCAGAGGTAAAACTGAGTTTAGAAAGAGAAAGGTTATGGCTCTTTTTTTGTGTCCAGCAACATCAACAATGGTGGTGTAGACCTTAGCACTTAACCCTTGGTAACTAGTTGTTATCCCCACAGCAACTTGGCGATCAGATGGGAAGTTCCTTATGGTGATGACATAGCAGACAGTGTTAATCCAACAAATGCTGTTTCCTGCTAAAACAGTAAGAAAGAAGACATGCCAGTAGGAGAGAGAGGAGATATGGTTTGTGATGAAGAGAAATTGTACACCATAGCCAATCAACCCAAGAGTTGAACCAATCATGAGCACCAGCCAAAGGGGTAAGTAAACAGCAGCAAGGCCAGACAAAAAACCAAACAGTTTGCCAGCATCAGAGGCAAAAGCAAGGTTATTGAGCTGAAACTGGGAAATGGAAAGAAGCTGTTTCAGCTGTGATGAGTAAGCAGGGAAATTGGTGTTTGTTCCAGTTATGGATTGGAGCCAAATGATGCCCACAAGACTCAGCCATTGAAAAGTTGTTGAAGGCATGGTGAAGAAGCTGGTGAGAAAATTTGAACTGCACACTTCTTAACTCACAGTAACTAATGCTGCTGTGTTCGTCTTATATATGCTGAAAACAAAATCAAAGAATATATGCTTAGTCATCACCTAATTAATCTCTCCAACACATTTTTTTTAATCTGTCTAAAGTAATTATAAATTATACATAAAGAAAAACAAATATTTAATCACTTCCGATTAATAAATGTAGTTAAAGTAGTAAATTTTAACTAACGAAGTCATAAATGAAAAAATAGTAATTAGTGTGATTTTATGTTATTTAATAATTTTTAATGCAAATACACACAAAAAAAAAATGTTAGATAACATTCGTAACAACACTACTAAGGAATTAAATGGAATAATGTGGCTGTACAAGTAAAATGTGGTTTTAAATCAACCACGACCTATGCTAGAAAAGATTTTGCTGGAGGAATGGGGTCTGTCTTACATTAATATGAATTTAAGAGCATTTATTAATAGTTAAGATATTCTCAAGAGATTTTTAAACTAGAAAGAGTTGGAATAACAAAATATTTAAGTATTTAATTTCATACAATTTTGCAACACAAAAGTTTAATATTAAACTCAAAACTTTAGTTTTTTTATATAAATTGAAAAACTTTATAAAATAGTTATAAACTATTTTCACAGGTCCTGTATTTCAAACACCAGCATGATTTTTCATGGTGCAAAAGAGAAATTTTATCATATATAATAATTTATATAACAAGTTATATAATTAACATTAATTTTTATGTTTTCTTTTTTTGAGCTCTATAGGGATTACATGTTGTATACGGTAATGTGTATATTAGAACAGAAGAGACTCAAGGAAGATTTTTTTTTTTTTCTTCTTCTTCTTCGCTAACTTTATGATAGATAATAAATGCTGAGAGAAAAATATTGTTACAGATTTTGTTTTTTGTTATTAAATTAAAAAAAAATTAACCATTAATATATATTTAGTTATTTGGGCTTCTACCACGATATGTTTTCATATCACAATAGAGGAGTCAGCATCATGCTATATACACCCCCTTTTCTACTACACACTTTTTTTTTCTTGTTCTCATTATCAAAACACACTTATTTCCTCTGCACTCATGCTTTACTACTTACTATACACACTATTTTATGCTTTTACCCTCGCCACCTCTCGATAATATTTGTGGTATAATAAATATTAATATGTTTCAAATTAAATTAAAATAGCTTTCTCTTTCTCAATATTATCTCTTCCTTTTCTATAGAAACTTTGGTTGAAAATGTCTTCGAAAAAATATTCTCAAAAATACTTTTTTGTTTTGTTTTGTTAATAGTATGAAAAATTAATTATTTTAGAATATTATTTATTTTCAAAAATTATAAATTAATCTCTCTGAAATAGTAATGAAAGGAAGTATTTTTTTTTTCAAAATGCTCTATTTGCAATCTAATATATACTTTTGTGAACATATTTTTATTTTAAAAATATCGTGACAAATCATTTTTAGAACACTCTTTCCATTTTTATATTCGGGAATTAAGAAAATAAAAGGATTCTAAAATGCAAAAAGATAATGTTCTAGAAATAAATTTCAAAAAACGTTCATTAAATTCCGAAACATTAAAAGAAATAAAAAAATATTGTTTTTAGAAATACTTTCCAAAACATCCAGGGCAATTCAAGGGTTTGAAAGGAAAAACAAACTAAAAAAATTAAGATGTTTTATTTAAAATTTATTTTTTGAAATTATTTTATCCAAAATTATTTATTAAATAGTCGAGATTAATTTCTTTTTATATTTTTTTTAATAGATAATTAACCTATTTCATTTAAGATTTCTCTATTGTCAACCCCTTTAGCTAGTTTACTTCTACAAGAAACATTATTAAATAATTTGAAACCAAAACAAAAGACTATTTAAATCTTTAGAATGAATTAACTATTTTCGTATTTCTCTCCATTAGACAATATTTAAATATAATTTGATAAAAAAAAGTGCTTAAAATGTATATCATTTGGGAAATCTATATATGTGATCTTAATATGACTCTTTTTTAATCAAATTTGTACAATATTCTTTCATTGACTTAGATCATATATAGTTTTATTAAGAATAGAATCCTCTCAATTTTCCTCTTGTTATCATGAGTTTGAGAATTAACTACTCTTTCTTTATTATTATCTTCATCTATATCTATATTGTTATTATCTTGTTCATTCAAAGATTACTTACTTTGTATTTTCTAATTCATTTTTCTTATATATTTTTATAAATTTATTCATAGTTCCTTTTTGTGATGCAATTAAACATCAACTTTTCTCTTCTTTAAGATTTTTTAATACTCTAATTCAAATTTTCTAGTTGAAATATATATTTTGATATGAAATAAAAAATTATAATATATAAAACACTACTAAAAAATATATATATAAAAAATGAGTTAAAACAATAAAATCTAACCTCGTTATGGTTGTTAAGAAAATTGATCGTAGACTCATAGTATCTTGAAGTCTCAATTCTCTTTTTCTTTCTCAAGTCTCAACTTTTGTAAACCTGTAAAGTTTATTTTGAGTTTCATCATTAATATAAACAATTAAAAAAATTATTGTTCATGTCAACTAGAATCCTAAACCCCAATTCCTAAACAAAATCGGACAAAAAAAACACATCTATAATCCTAATACAAATTCAAAAACTAGAGTAAAAACAATATCAACACAAATAGAAAAAAAATATTAATCGTAAATGAGAATAAAAAGATTGGTACACAAGGGAAGTATGAGATTCAAAGAATTAAATTTGTCAAAACTCTAAAAAAGAATAACTTTAGAATAAAAGAAAAGAAGGACAAACAAGTAGTAGAATCAACAAAGCAGACGAGAAGTCATACAAAGATAAAAGACTAAAATAAAATTAAAGTTGAAATCAAAGATAAAAGAAGAAAATATGATTAAAATCCAGGTCACATAGAGATAAAAGAACAAAATTGAAGTCACATAAAGATAAAAAAAGAAAATAGAATCAAAATTGAAATCACATAAAGATAAAATAAGAAAATATGATTAAAATCCAAGTCACATAGAGATAAAAGAAAAAAAAATTGAAGTCACATGGAGATGAAAAAAGAAAATAGAATCAACATTGAAATCACATAGAGATAAAAATAAAAAAATAGAATCAAAATTAAAATCACATAAAGATAAAATAAGAAAATAGAATCAAAACTAAAATCACACAGATAAAAAAAGCAAATAAAATCAATCAAAATTCAAATCATATAGAGATAAAAGAATAAAATAGAATCAAAATTGAAATCATCTATGTAACGTAACACGACATAAAAACTCCTTTTTTAAAATGAAAAATCTTATAAATCAAAATGAAAATTAAACGAAATGAGAAATATTATATAATTCTAAATGAAGCAAAATCTACTAATTTTTTATAATACAAAGAAGAATTAGATGAATTTTATCAATATTCAAATTTATTGTATATAAAAGAATACAAAAAAGTAGGTTAATTTCTTGATTTCTTCCGTAGAGATCGAACTCTCCCAATTTTTTATTTCTAAAAAATATAGAGATAAAATAAGAAAATAGAATCAAAATTAAAATGACACATAGATAAAAAAAAGCAAATAAAATCCATCAAAATTAAAATCACATAGAGATAAAAGAATAAATATAATCAAAATTGAAATCACCTCTATAACGTGACATAAAAAATTCCTTTTTTAAAATGAAAAATCTTATATATCAAAATGAAAACTTAACAAAATGAGAAATATTATATAATTCTAAATGAAGCAAAATATACTAATTTTTTATAATACAAAGAAGAATAAAAGAAGAATCAGATGAATTTTATCAATATTCGAATTTATTGTATATAAAAGAATACAAAAAAGTAGGTTAATTTCTTGATTTCTTCAGCAGAAATCAAACTCTCCCAATTTTTATTTCTAAAAAAGATAGAGATAAAATAAGAAAATATAATCAAAATTAAAATGACATATAGATAAAAAAAAACAAATAAAGTCAATTAAAATTGAAACCACTTAAAAATAAAAGAATAAAATAAAATCAAAATTGAAATCACACCTGAATAAAAGAAGCAAATAGAATCAAAATTGATTATAAGAGAATAAAGATAATTAATCATTATATTTTTTCTTACCAAAATTATAATTTATTGAAGAAAATTAAATATTTGTAATACCAATAAAAATTAGTAGACACTAATAATTTTTTAATTGAATTTTATTTTCAAACATAAATTTATAATTAATTTGATATAGGTATATTAGTATCAAAAAGTTTGTTAAGACTTTTTTTTAAACATAGTTTTATAATTAATTTAATAAATATATTAGTACTAAAAGAATATTTTGAGACCATTTTTCTCAAACTTAATTTTATAATTAATTTAATAAAGAAATATTAATATTAAAAAAAATTGAGATTTTTTTTTAAATCTAAAACAAATGTTTTACCTATTTATACTCAAACTGACCCTACCAAAGATTAAAATAAATCCAGAAAGAATTTCCAATATACAAAGAGAATGATCCAAAAAGTATTTTTCCATAAGACTATTTTTTTTTTCATTATGGAATGCACCAGTTGAACTACTTTTTTTTTTTTGACATTTGAAAAAAAAACTCTCTAGAGTATATTTTAGTCTAAAATCTTTGGAAAGTATTTCGAAAACAAGAAAAGGAATGAAAAAAAGAAAAAAAAAAAAAAAAAAAAAAAAAAAAAAAAAAAAAAAAAAAAAATAAAAAAAAAAAATAAAAAAAAAAAAAAAAAAAAAAAAAAAAAAAAAAAAAAAAAAAAAAAAAAAAAAAAAGAGAGGATAGAGGTAGGCAAATACTTCATTTTTAATAGAAGAAACAAAAAGTAAGTGTATTTAGCAAAAACAAAATTAAAAAGCAAAGACTAAACAGAAAAATTTTCATCAGAACCCAGATTTTCACCTTTAAGCAGAAAAACATATTATCTAATTAAGAGTTTGGAAATTTACCGTTAGAAAACGTGCTTTTTGAAATCTGGGAGTCTTCTCTTGCTCACCAAACATGCCTTTACCAAGTTTTGATCGATAATGGGTAATCACTCTCTCAATTCTTACAATGGTTGTACAACCATATCACATCAACATTCTTATTTATAACTTCTCACACCTCTTAATGAATTTAAAAAATAATAATATCATATTTTATGTGATAAGTTAAATTTAATTAGATATGGTGATAATTAATAAAATTATATTTTATTGTTTATCTTATCTAACACGTTCAATTTAATCAGATATAGAGATATTATATCATATTCACACCTTCTAAATGGATTTAAGAACAAGTGATTTATTTTTAATCAATTTCAATTTAATAAGATAGAGTGAGATAACTAATTAAATTATCCCGCATCCTTTTAATAAATATAAAAACAAATTTAATCATATTATCTTATATAATAAAATTCGATGTAATAAATATAGCAAAGATTAATCAAATGATATTTTAGTCAATTATTTCAATCATCCAACAAATTCAATTTAATTATTTGAAAAGAAATTAAATCATATTTTATGTAATTAAATTCAATATAATAAGAGATAGTGATACTTAATTAAATAATATTTAATCAATTATCTTATTTAACAAATTCAATTGGTTTAGATATTGGTAATAAATTTAATCATCTCTAATGGATCATTTCATCTAATCAAATTCAATTTAATCATATCTAGTGATAGTTAGTTAAATTTAGTAAATTATATACTTTAGTAAGATACAATTATAATTGATTAAATTATATATAATCGATTATCTTATAATTAAATCAAGTAATATATATTTACTCTCTTGCTCTATTAAAAAAATGTTTTTAGTTTTTAAATTTTGACGCAACTAATTCGTCTTTATCTATACTTTGATATAATTTAATCCTCAAACTTAAAAAAAAGAAGATGTAGTCCTTATAATCTACATGCGTTATTTGACTTATCAAACAATATCTTAAGCTAATTGATTTGACACGTTATAACTCAAATGTCAAATCTAAAACACAAATTAACATGTGAAAAAATCAATACCCTTGAATTAAAAGAGTTTATATTTATTTATTTTTAGGTTTAAAGATGAAAATGTATCAAAATTTAAAATTTAAAATAGGAAGCAAATTCCAATTCTACTCTCAAATTTACAAATTATAACATTTAAAAGAGAAAAAGTATGTGATCTTCGTCTAGAAATGACAACAGGTCGAGACAATCACGAATAATACCTATCTGCTATCCAACTCACAAAAAAAAATTTCATCTATACTTGTCTATTTACCCGTTAGATACCAATTTAAAAAATACTCACGAGTTTTAAAAAAAATCTACGAATATCTATAAATACTCCCATATACATAAATATTTAAAAAAATATAAATTTTTTAAATAAAATTATAAAAAACATAAAATATAATATAACTTATATTTTATTTTAATTAAATTTAATCTAATAAAATTTTAATTTAATTTAATTTAATAAAATATAAATATAAATTAAATTTTAATTTTAATTTTTTTTTATGAACAATGAATACCCAACAAACACGATTAGTATAATACCTCCATATCCCTTCCTCCATCCATTTAATAATCTTGTAAAAGTACATGCACTATATCATGGGCAGATAAGAGTCACTTTTTAGTTTCAAACTAATCTCAATGTGACCTCAATCTCACTTCACTCTGCAATTGCATAGTGGCATGTCAACTCTGAACAAGAAAAACATTGCAGGCAAAGTAGCCGATCTTCATCAACTTAGACAGCTCCATGCACAACTCGTCCTCCACTCCCACCACCACCGCAACCACTGGGTGGCGCTTCTCCTTACCGAATGCACGCGCCTCCTTGCACCCTCAAACTACACCCACCACATTTTTCATTTAGCAACATATCCCAATGCTCATGTCTTCACCTGCATGCTCAGATATTACTCCCAAATCTCTGCTACCACAGAAGTTACTTCTTTCTTCAAACACATACGATACTACGACATTAAGCTTGATGCATCGTTTTATCTGGTTTTGATCAAATCTGCAGGAAAGGACAGCGCGCTACTTCACGCTCATTTACTCAAACTAGGACACTGTCGCGATCATCATGTCCGAAATGCAATTATGGTTACGTATGCTAAGTCTGGACATATTGAGGTTGCCAGGAAACTGTTCGATGAAATGCTCGACAGAACTGTTGCAGATTGGAACGTCATGATCTCTGGATATTGGAATTGCGGGAATGGAGATGAGGCCAGTAGACTTTTTCGCACGATGGGCGAGTCGGAAAGGAATGTTATTACTTGGACCGCCATGGTTACTGGACACGCAAAGATGGGGAATTTAAAGGTTGCAAGGAGATATTTTGAAAAGATGCCAGAAAGAAGTGTGGTATCATGGAATGCAATGCTATCAGGATACACTCAGAGTGGAGCAGCACAAGAGACTGTAAGATTGTTTAATGAGATGCTTAGCTCTGGTAATGAACCAGATGAAACAACTTGGGTGATTGTCCTGTCATCTTGCTCATTACTTGGTGATCCTTGTCTTGCTGAGTCAATTGTCGAAAAGTTAGGCAAAATGAAGTTTCGTTCAAATTATTTTGTCAAGACAGCTCTTCTTGATATGCATGCGAAGTGTGGTAACCTTGAGGAAGCTCAGAAGATTTTTGACCAATTGGGTCTGTGTAAGAATTCTGTCACATGGAATGTCATGATTTGCGCTTATGCAAGAGTGGGTAATTTATCTATGGCAAGAGAACTTTTTAATAAGATGCCAGAAAGGAACACTGTATCATGGAATTCGATGATTGGTGGTTATGCTCAAAATGGCGAGTCACTAAAGGCAATCGAGCTGTTCAAGGAAATGATATGGAGTAAAGATTCAAAACCAGATGAGGTGACTATGGTGATTGTTTTTTCTGCCTGTGGACACCTTGGAAGACTGGGCTTAGGGAATTGGGCTGTCAGTATCCTCAATGAAAATCATATCAAGCTTAGTATCTCTGGATATAATTCTTTGATTTTCATGTACTTAAGATGTGGAGATTTGGAAGATGCAAAAATAGTATTTCAAAAAATGGAAAACAGAGATCTAGTTTCCTATAACACGTTGATTTCCGGGCTAGCAGCACATGGGCATGGAACGGAAAGCATCAAGCTAATGTCAAAAATGAAAGAAGATGGTATTGAACCAGACCGCATAACATATATTGGGGTATTGACTGCATGCAGTCATGCAGGATTATTGGAGGAGGGTTGGGAAGTTTTTGAATCAATCAAAGTTCCTGATGTAGACCACTATGCATGTATGATTGATATGCTAGGTCGAGTAGGTAAATTAGAAGAGGCTATGAAGTTGATTCAAAGAATGCCAATGGAGCCCCATGCTGGCATTTATGGTTCTCTTTTAAATGCTACCAGCATTCACAAACAAGTTGAACTCGGGGAACTTGCTGCAGATAAATTGTTCAAGGTTGAACCATATAATTCTGGAAATTACGTGTTGCTTTCCAACATATATGCTTTGGCTGGTAGGTGGAAAGACGTTGACAAAGTTAGGGATAAAATGAGAAAACAGGGAGTGAAGAAAACAACAGCTAGGAGCTGGGTGGAGCATAGCTCGTAAGTTCATCGTTAGAAAACATACCACATGAATATCATATATTTATAATGTCTAAGAAATCTCAAGGTTAAGTTGAGGAAGGCAGGATATATATGTTGAAGTATAAAGGGAAAGTAGGGAAATGTTAATAATTATTGAAGAATTGAAGAAAATTAGAAAAGTGCAAAAACGTTTTATTTATTGTTGTATTAAGTATTATCAGACAGCAAATATGTGTTGCATCTATAATTCAAAAAACATTTGATAATGTAAATAGTTTTTATTTTATTGTAATAACTACAAATCTTCTATCAAAATAAATGGTTTTGATTTTGTCATTTAGACTTTCTCTCCTAGTTGTGCTCTATGAACCTCCCCACTCTTCTGCAACTATCGTGTCTTATGAGCTGAAGATTTATCTTATTGATGAACTCAAATGAATAGTATATAGTGAGTGATGGATCCTATGTTTATTGATCTTTTATTAAGTCTTAATGGCAGGGTTTAGTGAATGTACCTTGTGGTAAATGACAAAGTAAAGGTCAGTATTGAGTTATTCATGGTTAAGAAATGTTTTTTGTTAAGAGGAAGTATACCAATAAAAGAGACATGTAGTAGGAAAAAAAAATTACTGTTGTATGCAATAGGAGTAAATAGGTAGCATTTGGCATCTTGTCCGGCCTGATAGGATCAATTTTCTCCTCTTGGTTAATCATGTTTACTTCACTAATCTTTATATTACCAATGTATTTACTAAAATCTTGTTTTGATCTTGCAATTAATTTTTGATTGCTTGGTCAACAGAAAAGTCTGAACACTAGCTCAACAATGCGAACATTTAAGTTATACGTGGTCAATTAAGAATTATAAGTAATGCCTTAGTAATGTGAATTAATGAATGAAGCACCATATAAGTTATACATTTGTATATGAATTAATGAGTGAATAAAATACAATAGAGTTGTATCACAGCAAGGAAATATCTTATTAACAACCCATTTTTTAGTCGCTAAAAATCGTTATTGTAGTGAGCAATTTAGATACTGATGTACAAAATAAAAAATTATTGGTTACTAAAATAATCACTGTTATAAGTAAAAAATTATAATTGGTTTCTAAATTAGTTTATAAATTTAGCTACCAAAATTTTAATTACCAAAGGAAATGGACCAATAAACATTAGCTACTAAGATTTTTTCTACTAAATGAATTAGTTTATAAATTTAGTATTTAATTAATTAGTGGTCAATTTAGCGACTAATTATAATTTTTTATTAATGATAGTGACTAATTTAGTAACTAATAATTTTTTTTATTTTGTATGTTGATATCTAAATTGGTGGCTATAGTGACTAACGACTCTTAGCTACTAAAATAGATTATTAATGAAACATTTTCTTGTGGTGTAAATTTATGTGTAGTGGTTAAATTAACATATGTAAGTCTTCAAAGGAGGTTATTTCCTTGACCTTGGGGTTTTTAGAAGGTAATATTTTGTCAATGATTGGGATGAGGAACCATGACTAAATTTAAGAAAAAAGTTAAATCGTCTTTCATTACAACATATGTATGTGGTGTCGTTAATGGGATACGCTTCTTGAATGTTCCAATTACAAGTTAAGCTTCAAGAATTCAGGTTTTTTACAATTATAGTGTAATTTCATTATCAAATTACCAAAATGGAATAACTTTTTAAAAAATTCGAATTTGGGCAAGTCATGCCAAGTTGGCTTGATTTCAAAAAGAAGTTCTGTCATGTTGATGCGATTTAACTTTAACTAAAGTCGTGCCAAGTCAAGATGACTTTCATAAAAAAATTGAAGTCGTCATAGCTTAAGATGACTTTTTGTGTTTTACTGAATTTGTGTGATATTGTGACGACTTCAGTTTCTTTATGAAGTTTTACAAAATGCACCGAAGTCATACGATGTTGTAATGACATCATTACACTCAGTCATATGACGTCATTACACTCTAGTTCCTCATACTTGTTACATTACACTCAAATATTTTGGAGCACTCATGCAAACATGCTCACACTCGTCTCATCACACTTAGATGTTGAAGGCCACTCATCATGCTCGCACTCGTATAATCTTAAAGATAATATCCATGCGCACTCTATAATCTTTTAAAAATTATTTCCGTTACTTATTTATATTATATATCAATATTTACCTTATTTCTTATATAATCTTTCTTCAACGGTAAAATCTTTACTATAACTTGATAATCTGAAAGATAATCTTTTAAATAAAATAAATAATAATAAACAATTATATCTCATATCATAACTTTTTAAATAAATATTTTTAAAATAATTACTTATCACTATTTAATATCTAACCATCTCTAAAAATATCTCATAGTATCTAACAATATTTAAGGACATCCCATAATACCTAACAATATCTATCCGTTTTTAATTATTTTAATTTTCTAGGGTTTTACAACTACATTTTTTTTTCTTTGCGTAGTTATGATCAAATGGTACATTATCAATTTGAGCAAATCAAATAGATTTTAGTTTTCAAATTTGATTATTTTTGCTTCTTTTTAATACTTTTATTTATTTTTTATCTTTTTTCACATTATAATATTTGATTCTAAATCGAGTGTTTAACTGCATAAATCATTTATTTACTAGGTAATATAAAAATTTATCTTCTTGATTATCTTTAATCTTTAATTTTGTTTTATTTGAAAAACTTTTGTTTTCATTAAACGATGTTCGTTATCTCTTAATAGTTTGACTGTATATAAAAAGTTTTTTCATATCTCTAAAGTATTTTTCATTTCATCATACTTTTAATAAATTATTTTTTTGTTACGATTTTATTCAATGATGTATTAAATCGCTTATAGGATGCATATTTGGTCATTTTATTTCTTTTTAATATTTTTATTTGTTGCTTACCCGTGGCAGTTTTGACTAATAATTTTGGGGGAGTCAAAACAATATATTCAAAATTTTTTTATTTAATTATTGTCACTAACAAAATGAAAATGAATCCATAATTTAGTATAATTGTAACTACAAAAGAAATCACACATATATAAAGGATTAATATGAACACGTTGAATTGTAACTAAAATTTTCAACTATTTATTTTTCAGTGGAAATATGAACATGTTTCAAAAGAATTAATATGAAATTCCTCACTTATAATTCGTTGAACCTTAAGAAATGGTTCCTCTAATTAAACGATATGATCATTTATATCATGATTCTTGGTATGTAAAGATATTGAATTTATCTTGTTTTCACGTCACGGATAGTTCTTTTTTTATCACTTTCAAATAATAAATCTATTCTTTTATTCTTCATTAATATACCTATTTCTTTTTTAAGTTTAAGATTAAAAAATAATTTATCATAATTTAATCAAAAAATAAAAAATTAATAGTTACCAAAAGAGAAATCAATGACAACAAAGTCTCTTAAAGAACGGTTATGAAAAAACACATTATACAATCATTTTTCTCCTATATTCGTAGAAGATGAATATAAGGCTCATGTGATTAAAAATAATGTTAACTATTAAACAAATATTTCAATATAAAGTGATAGGAGATAATTACATTTTTTTCACGCATGAAACAGAACAAATATGATAAATGAAAGCAAAAATAATGAATTTGTATCTAACTTTTCTTTTTTCGAAACAAAAAGAAAACATGTGAGAATACGAGATTAGTACAATTTATGGAAAACTCTAAAACTCAATGGGAAAGAAAATAAGAAATATCTTAATAAATATTTTTATTCTTCATTACATTTGATTTTATTTTTTATTATTTATTAATATTAAATGTTATGCTTTATAAAAGAATAAAAAATAACTACTTTAATTTCTATCAATTTCCAATATATGTTACATATAATTTAAAAAGTAAAAAAAATGAAAATACTTTTATATATATATATATATAATATAATATAATATAAAAAAAATTAAAATTTGTGGGGGTCATGGCCATCCCTACCCCCAATGAAACTACATCGCTGTTGCTTACTTTTGTCATGAAGAATATTGCTTTTGATGTTTTTTTATATAATTATTTTATTTTTTAAGTTATTGATATAATATTATAATCGCAATTATTTGAAGATGTTTCTATTAATATAATATAATAATTTAATATCATTGTCATCAACTTTATTTACACTATCCAAATTCAAAAGATAAAAGATATATGTCAAAAATTGGATTATTATTAGTTTAACTAGTGAGAAACATACTTTACGCATATATGTTTTCACTCTTTTTGTGATAACAAAAGATAATAAAATTGTAATCATAAAAATGTTCATGTGGAGAACAAATAAGATATGTCAGACACAAGTATTACCTTACCTCAATCCACAATCTTCTTAGTAGGCTTCCTTCCGGCTACTATACGTCACTTATGGGTATCTCGGCATGGACCGATTTGGACCTGAGAGAGGTTACCTACGGAAAAGACTCTGATGCTCAAGTCAACCAAGAACTTTCAAAAAGTTAAATCTTGTAATTAAGGGAGTAATAAATGCGTACCTTTAATTACTGGGGGTCCATATGTATTTATAGATTATTAATTATGTCTGGCCATGTCATGGGTTGGCCCCTGTTTGGGCCGTAGGTGGGCCTGAGCCTTAGGCCAGGTCCCTTAGTTCGATTATCGCGGGCCCCTAGGAGCCTTGCTGGTGGTGCTCTGATTTTGTCATCCTGCCTAGTTATCTTAAGTTAGTGGCTTAGGCCGGTTACCCTTTAGTGGCTTAGGTCGGATACTGTTACTCGTTCATACATGGTGATTACTTATTTGCGTCTTTAGGGGCTATGTAGACGGGTTTTGGGACTACAATCAGGCTAAGCTGGCTAGGTGTGATACACCAGTCCTCCAATCTTTGCCGGTATAACTATAACGGCAAAGGAAAAGAAGTGTGTTTGGCTAGACCGGCTAGGTGTGGTACAAAAAATAAATATAAATATTTCTTAAAATTTAATTGTGGATAATTTTTATTTATTTAATTTTAAAAAATGGTTAACTTAAAAAAAGGCTAAACAAAAAATAGTCATTTAAAGGATAAAATTGAAAATATGGAGATAAAGAAAAGGAATCCTCATTATATAAGAGTATATATATATATATATATATATATATATATATATATATATATATATATATATATATATATTTTTATTTTTTATATTATTATTTTTTTTTTTATATATATATAAAGATTTTTTTATATTTATATAACAAAAAATAAT
>Ga0099822_1005248_pt1 | contig 16921 bp, 8 predicted proteins | sample CowpeawhiteBW_FD_76839 | JGI IMG/M metagenome (GOLD analysis project Ga0099822, IMG submission 76839) | Root nodule microbial communities of legume samples collected from California USA - Cow pea white BW | ecosystem: Host-associated > Plants > Roots > Nodule | place: USA: California | collected...
ATCTCTTAACTAAAATTTTCCCTTCTCCCTTTCTTCCCTTGATAATCCATCCAACATCATAAACTAGTTATACTTTCAACCCTTTACCATCCTCACAATTAATCACCATAGTACTTCGTCCCTTTCTATGTTACCAAATTATCGTAAACCTCACACACTCCAAATCCTCCCTTAGTTTCTGTTTCCAGAATCTCGCAGAACTGCCCCTGACCGCGCTATTGCTTGGCGACGCTTTGCTTGCCGCCAGGCGGAGCATCAGTGCCTGCACAAACCAGGCTTATTCATACCTGCGACAGAGTCCACCCTTTTACCAGTATTCATTCCCATCACTTATATTCACCGAGATATGACAATACATATATAAATGACTAGTTTCCTGCCCTTAATTCAATTCACATAGGCCTCTCGACCTTTACCCTCTTGAATAACCCGATTCAATTCATGCACGAGTATACCTAGAACTTTACCATACCCCGAATTTCAATTGATTTCAGACCAACAAGGTATCCAATAAAAGCTAAACAAATCAATTTCAAAACCCATAATGATTTTCATACAAATAGCATAAAAAACAACAAAAATAGAATGCGAATAGTGTCGCGCCGCCTGGCAGAAATTCATCGCCGCCAGGTGGTTCATGCCAAAACAAGAAAAGCACAACAAACCTGATGTACCGCCTGGCGGTAGGGGATGAACCACCAGGCGGTTTCTGGAAAAATCCAAAAACTCCAATCAAATAGTGCAGAAACGATACAAGGATCATGCTACAATTCAAGGCACTGCACAGTTATCCAAATACAATCACAACAGACAAGAAAACAACTCCCCTAACTTGGAAATTGCCTCAAATTCGAATTAGTGTGAGTGTGCTCCAATCAAAAGCTCCCTTGCCCTTGCTCCCACTCCCACGTTAGTTTCTCCTCCTCACTCTCCCTATGCTATCAGTCCCAATTCACCAGAACCTTCTATCCAAGACTCTCACGTACTACAGCACTTATCCCTTCACTAATTCACTCTCTCTTTTTAGCTTATGAGTACTCTATTCACTCCTTCATTTACCAAAACGAAAATTACCCTAAAATGAAGTTTAATAGCTATTCAGTGGGTTATTAATCTAATTTTTCAGCCCCTTAAGCAACTAGGTTAAGCTGCCCTTTTCAAATTCCATGCAAAAATAAAAATAACCTAAAAGGAAGTTTAATTTGGTTCTTAACAAGACTTGAACCCACAACCCATCAATTATCAACTCAAGTGCACAACCATTTCAACCACTTCACAATTGTTAATTCCATCAATTCTAAGGTTATGTGATCACATCATGCATTCAAATATATAGCATAAAAATTCATAATTTAAATAACATAAAATAACACACCTAGGACTCGAACCCTAGTCCTTTCACACAATCAAAGTACTCTCAACCAACTGAGCTAGCACTTTTCCACGTCATATCTCCACACATTAATTGCTTTAAACACTTCCCTTACCCGCCATAATTAAATAATCATTTAAATAACTATTTAATTTTTCTCAGGTCTTACGTTGGGTCCGGAATTCTTGCAGCAGACTTTTGAGAAGGTCAAAGCGATTCAGGAACGAATGAGAGCTACTCAGAGCCGACAGAAGTCATACGCAGATAAGAGGAGGCAACCGTTGGAGTTCGAGGCTAGGGATCATGTATTACTTAGAGTGACACCAACAGCAGGTATTGGACGGGCTATCAAATCAAGGAAGCTAACTCTGAGCTTTGTTGGACCCTATCAGATTTTGAGGAGAATTGACGCTACAGCTTATGAGATCGCTCTACCACCGCACTTAGCGAATCTGTATAATGTATTTCATGTCTCTCAGTTGAGGAAATACATAGCAGATCTGTCTCATGTTTTGGAGTCAGACGATGTACAGATCCGGGAAGACTTGACGGTGAACACCGGACCGGTGCGGATTCTAGACTCGCAAGTGAAGAAGTTGCGAGGGAAGGAGATCAGGACTATGAAAGTGCTATGGGATGAGGCTACTCAGGAGATGACCTGGGAGATGGAGGATCGCATGAGGCAGTCCTACCCACACTCTTGGTAAGTCCTATTTTCGAGGACGAAAATCTTTAAAGGTGAGGGGAATGTAAGACCCGAGAAAATTAAATAGTTAATTAAATAATTATTTAATAAATGTAGGTAATAAAAGCCTTTAAGGCATTTAATGCAGAGAGCTATGACATGGAAAAGTACTAGTTCAAATGGTTAAGAGTACTTAATTGTGTGAGAGGACTTGGGTTCGAGTCCTATGTATGCCAATTGTGTGTTATTTTAATTTATGCATTATTTTGATGATATACTTGAATGCTAGACATGATAATAAAATCCTAAAATTGTAGAAATTATCACAAATATGAATTGGTTGATTTGGTTGTGCATTTGACTTGGTAATTGATAGGTTGTGGGTTTAAACCTTGCTGAATACTAATTAACTTTCTTTTTGCCAAATTTTCCTTTGGCATGGATATGAAAGGGTTGAGGAACCCTAGCAGCCAAGAGGGACAAACCAAGAGGGCTGAAAACATCCTGCTAATGGGTATTGATTAGTCATTAAGCATGTTCTAATTAAATTTTCGTTTAGGGTGTAAAGGGTAATTAAGGGAGAGTTAATTTGGAGAGAGGGAGAGGAATTACAGAGAGAGAGACCTGGAATAGTGGTGTGGACGTTGGTGAGTGAGGTTCTTGCAATTGGCACGCACTGCAGAGAGGAATTAGAGTGGAAAACCAGTCTTAGGAGTATAAACAAAGAACAAGAGTGTTTTTGGGGTTAGAGACACGTTCAAATTGAATTTGGAGCGAGGATTCGAGGTAAGGGGAGTTGTTTACTTTGATTTTGATTGAATATGATGAATTGTGCCTTGTATGAAAGAAATTGCTTTGCTTCCCCGCCATTTTGACGTTGTTTTTACTAGGTTTTTGGGTGTTACCCAGAAATCGCCCCGCGGTAAGGCCTTAGCCGCCAGGCGGCATAACATCACTTGTGGGCTGCCAAGGAGTCAAGAATAAGAATTGAATGGATGAGAGTGTAATGTTGCCTTGGACGAGTCAAGAGAAGGTGAGATAATCAAGTCTGACGCGTGAAAACAACAAATTGGTATGTTGTTGATACAACGCCTAGCGGCGTGAGTGTGCGCGCCAGGTGGTAGGAGCTCCAAGAAGGGATCTGTTGTGATTCGCCCCTAGGGGTAGGGTAGGATCCGCCAGGCGGACGCGGAGCAGTGGGCGTTCTATTCGTGGACCTGGCGCCTGGCGGTGTGGCTTGAACCGCCAAGCGATCTGCATTGATTTCGCCTGGCGACGCTTGGGGCTGCGCCAGGCCATTGTGCTGCAGATTATGATTTATGTGTGTTGGTTTTAAGTGACAATGATGCTATGCTTCGATCAAGAGATGCTATGCCATGAGCAGGTAGGTTCATGGATGGTGGCTAACATGTGATGGTATAGCGGGGAGGTTCATATCCAGTTACTCTCACGTGGGGATACGAGCGAGGTAGGTTCTTAGGTTATGTGCTCACGTTTGAGAGATGCTGCGTGCGGGGAGGTACGTGGCTGGTGGATCACATGTGTTGGACTACGGGCGGGTAGGTCCATAGAGCAAGACTACGAGCGGGGAGGTTCGTAGAGCAGGACTACGAGCGGGGAGGTTTGTAGAGGCAGGACCACGAATAGGCAGGTTCATGTGAGCATCATATACCCGAGTCCAAGGCTAACCATTTGTGTAATTTGAAGGCTCAAAAGCCGTGGGGTTAAGGTCTTGGCCAAGAAACTAAATGTTGATACAGGTGATGATGATCGTGTGATTCGTTACATGGGAGCAGATGTTGATACAGGTGATGCTTAGGATGCTCAGGTGACGGAGTGAGGGCTAGCTGGGATTAGAGCTAGACAAATTTTATTATCTTTTCATTTATGATTATGGATTTTGGAAATCGTAAAGCTTTAATACTATGATTTTAATAACATTACTTTTGGGAACAATAATATTGTGACATTTTATTTTCCTTTCTTTATTTATTTATTTAATTAAGTAATATTCCTTAGGGATGTTACAACTGTGGCCTGTTGTATGGCGTCTTCTACTGCCTAGTCTCTGTAGCACTCTTCTACGACCTCACGACCCGATTGGGTCTCGTCTCCAGCTCGTCCATTGTTCTGGCCTGCTCGACCAAAATCGGGAATTCCCTGATTCGTAGTGGCACAAGGAATTTGCACAGCTCATGTCTCAAGCCTCTCTCAAACTTCCTGCAGCACCATTCCTTAGTAATAGTTTGCGAGTAAAATCTCGTCAGGTACTCATAACGATCCACGTAGGCCTGCACGGATTTGCTACCCTACTGTAGGGTGAGGAACTCAGCTTCCAAGGCATGCTTGGTTGAATCTAGAAAGTACTTCTCCAGGAATCTCGTCCTGAAGTTCGCCCAATTCACCTCCTCCTATCGAGTCTGCATTTGTTGCTAAATCCCCGTCCACCAATACTCTGCATCACCCACCAACAAGAAGGTGGCAAAATTCAGCTGTTGTGCCTTAGTACACGCCAGCACTCTGAATATTTTCTCACACTCCCTGAGCCAAGCATCGGCCTCATCAAGAATAGCTTTGCCACTGAACTTAGACGACTTATGCTTCAGTACATCCTCCATGGTGACTGCTCGAGTTGGCGGAACCATCGCCCTTGGTTGCGCTGCAATAGGCTGCATTGCGTTAACCATCCTATGGATTGCCTACGCAATCTCGTAAGCTCCAACATCGTTTCTCCTCCTCCTATTTGCCATGGCCTGGATTTGCCATATATTTAGCTTGTGAATCACACAACGTAATTTCAATATCACAACAAAGCAAAACATACACGCACAATTCAAACGTAATAAGCTCACTCCCCAAAGATCTTGAGAAATCATTGAAATCACGACTCTAATACCAAATATAACGTCCTAGCCGGAAATTACTTGTTTAAAAACAAAAATAAGAATAATATATATATATATATATATATATATATATAATCTCATTTATTAATAACTTTTTTCTCAAAACGCGGGAAAATTTAAATAAAAAGTCAACACGCCAATACTAAATAAAACTGTAGTGTTTAATTATTACACAATTAAACCATCCATAAAAGTATTACAAAAATAGTCCATATTTCTTAGTAAAGAAAACTACTATAAAAAGAACTACTAAAACTCTCATAGTTGTTCCCCACTCCATCGCTAACCATCCACGTGCTCACCTGCATAAACATCTTCTCCCACGTAACAAGTTACATGATCATCGCCAAACACACACAGATAGGGTGAGCTCATTTAAATAAACAACTAGAATATGGCAATAATTAAAACATCTCAAGATTATAACATGTGTTAGCATTTTCCTTTTCCTTGGTTCCTCAACTTTCAACCCTTAATTTAGATGTCTATTATTTCTACACCCTTTGGGTGAGGTCAATGATCGATCTTTGCCGCACGAGTGTCTACTCGCCCCTCCGACTACAGGCCACCACCTGGTAGTCCACATGTAGGAATAACTTTGCCACGGCCTCTCACCGTGACACCATGTGGAATTCCCCAAAACGAACATAAGTCTGTAGTTGTTCCCAGACTACCCAAACTCTATCAGATCCCACGAGCCACGATCTCGCACACTTCACTCGACTTCCTAAACCACCAAGCTACAACCTAGGGTGGCCACGTGTTACCCCAATACAAGATACATTTGTAACTGGGGCCCCGACCAAAGCATCGCATCAAGAACATCACTTAAAGTTGTGTAGAAATCCACCTCGCACACCAATTCTGCACCAAAACCGCCTTGCGCACCTCTCGCGTCGCTAGGCGAAACTTGGTTCCAGACCGCTTGGCAGGCATCTCACACCGCCAGGCGCCAAGCGCCAAACAGAAGTCTCGTTGCTCCTTCACCGCCTGGCGGTCTCCACCTTGCCACCAAGCGCTTCACGTAGACAGTGGTCACTGCCACTGTTTTAAGACTCTATCGCTTGGCGGCTCGCCCCGCGCCGCCAAGCGCCATACCAGTAGCACAATTTTACTGGTTTTGGCATTTTCTTCAAGTCTTAAAGGACTCCAATTCCACAATACATCAACCTTAGCAAAACTCACCATATTTCAGACATCATGTTATGTCTACCACGCAATACACACATATAACTCATGCACAAATCAATTATCATTCCCCTAAACAACTATGATACATTCTACAACCCAATCATCATGCTAATAGTTAAACATTCCTTAATCAGTTGCATCAACAACCCTGGGTGCCCTACTGACTACTTTTCATTAATTGCACTCCATATTAGTTTTAATGATTCAAGTTGTTCTTTACACTTAGATATAATGTGAATAATCATGACTACATTACTTTATCAATGAATATCTATTATCTCCATTATTGATCAACATTCTACAGGCACATAATCACAGTTCAAAGCATACATTTCATCACATTTTATCTAAGAACCCTTTTTTATTATTTCATGCATTTGATTCCCTTCAACTCTTTCTTACACGTATTAAATTTTACTCCCTCACTTGTTTCAAATGAAGAAAACCCTTGCCAACTAACCCAATTCGCGAAGAAAATCATCAGCGAACCCCAAAGAACACAACTTGGAAAGTCAACTCAAGATATCCTCTGTTCTGATGTGTCGCCTGGCGGCAATCTAGGTGCCGCAAGGCGGTGCGTGACAATCTGGGTTCTGCCAGATTTCTCCCACACCCTTCGTGACCCCAAACAATTTCAATTACAACATCCACCATCATATTGATATAGTTTCAAGTGCACACATCATATAAGGTTCATACTTTATTCATATTACCATTATTTACATCACACCAACGCATCCATCACTTACGCAATCCATGCTTATTCATCACCAACCCGAACATGAACCCTAAATCCCCAAATTCATTCACGAATATATAAACACATCATGCTTACATCCAATCTCAGTCCCATAAACACATAAGTACATAAACAATTTTATATCTTTATACAAGGACCCAATTCAAGCAGTACAATTTCTCAGAATGCAAGCAAGATGAGAACAACTGGCCAAGCCAGTTCGCGTCGCCTGGCGGTGGTGCATGTATCGCCAGGCGATTCATAGAGAAAAACCCCAAAATGGGTAAACGCACCGAATGAACCGTCAGGCGGTTTCTGGGTATTTCCAGAATTACAAAGAAAACTCGGGCGAAAATAAAAAGCAATGTATCATGATCATCAAGCATATAACGCAATCATCTAATTCATAATAAAAATAGATAGTGGAACTCCCCTAACTTGGATTCCTTGCTTAATTTGATAGTTCTTCTAGTTACTTATCACGCCCAAACACATCATCAGAAAATAATAAAATTAAATAACACACAATGGCATACATAGGACTCAAACTCAAGTCCTCTCACACAATCAAGTACTCTCAACCATTTGGGCTAGTACTTTTCCACGTCATGTCGGTTACATTAATTGCCATAAGGCTTCCACCACCCGCATTTTATTAAATAATTATTTATTTAATTATTTAAATTTCTCAGGTCTTACAACAATAAATATACATGTCTCGAAAAAATTCAGTTTCTTCGTGTTTCCATTAGCTAATACAGCAATCTTAAGTTGCGAATATTCTTACTAAGCCTTCCTCCAGACTTACCTTTCAAACCTTCAGACATAAACTAATGGGTATCACTATATATAATACAATTGAAGGTAGCACAAAGTGCAAAAAAATTCTACTGAACTGCAAAAAGTAGCACATAAAAAATTAACTAAAACAAGAAAGTTTACTCATTCTATTTGTTTGACAAGTGGCAAAGTGTGATGTTTACACATGGTTGAATATTATGTTGACACATGTTGATCTATCTCAATGACAAGTGTCCCTTTTCAAATACCCATTTTTTTTGTTTTACTTTTAATTATAAATATAAAAGTATATAGTGATCATTATTTATTATCCATGGGTAGTGGATAGTGGGTATTTCTTATCCATGGGTAGTGGATAGTGGGTATTTTAATACCCGCTTATAAACGAGTTGGGTACGAGTATCATATTATTTGTACCCGCGGGTACCCGTTACCTGCAAAAAATTAAAATTAAAATTAAATTTATATTTTATTAAGTTAAATATAATTAAAATTAAAATTAACAGGATATTTTATTATGTCAAATTTAATTATAATTATAATTTAATTTTATTTATATTTTATTTTTATAATTTTATATTAAAAAATTTATAAAATATATATTGTTTTAAATATTTGCGAGTATTGGGTATCCACGGGTACCCGCGGGTTTTAAAAATATCCACGGGTATTTTTTAAGCGGATACCCGACGGGTAAATGGTAGGTAGCAGGCGGCTTTTTTTTTAGCGGGTCGGTTTGCGGGTAAGCACTATCCATGCCCGACCCGACCCGTTGTCATCCCTATATGTGACTGCTACTCACATTAAAGACACGTTTCTCTTCTCAAGAGAGCAATAAAGCCTAACCTCTCACCACGTTCCTCCTCTATTAAGGGTTTAGTGTTTCTTGAGAAATTTTTTGCCCTTCTCTTTATTGATTTGCTTTCTCTGAAAAAGGTGAAGCTCTTTGCCCTTCTCTGCCTCCCCTCTCATTCAAGCTTCTTTAGGAAGTATTTCTCTTTGCTTTCTGTTTTCCACTCACATGGTCAACATTCATCGTTATGGAAGGAAATGTTCCTCCGTACTATGTTCTCCTTTCAACCGCTCTTTCCTTTTCTCTCTTACTCTTTATTCTCTTTATCTGTTTTTGCATGATTCTGAATCTAAAATACCATTTTTGCATTTTTCCATTTTGATCTTTCACTTTCTCTTGCAGGTTTGACTGAATGTTGCAATAGAAGTCACTCACGGTATGGTTCAAATTTTGAAGGTTTGATTTCTCTTTTTTTCATAAACCCTATTTTTTTAAACCAAATACTTACGCTTTACTCCTTCTTCAATGCATTGGTGACCCCTTTTTTGGCAAGTTTTTAAGGGTTTCATCTTTTTAGAGTTTCAACTTCTTTGTTTTTATGTCGTTTTCTTGCAGATTATCAGAGTTTTCAAAATTGAAACTCAAATTTCAAAAATTTTGTTGTTATATATGGCTCCAGTCCTTTATATATGTATGTTTAGGGTTTTAATAGTTCAATATTCTGTTGAGGGTTTACATTTGTCTATTTAGTGGGGATAGTTCATTTCATACCTGAAATCAGTCCTGGATCATAATGGCTAGTGATCCGGTAAGATCAGAACTTTACATCCATTTAAATATGAAATTTGACCATTATTTGTGTATATCTGAATTTTCTTTTCATTCTTCTTCAAATTTGTCTTTGTTTTGACCAATGCCTTCTTCATTTGATACCTTTTTTCTCCCTTTCTCGGCTTTCATCTTCTTTACTTGAATTTATTTTGATTTAACTATCTTTTTTTTAACCTAGAAGGTTGGAAAATGTGGTGAGATGGCTATTTCTACAGTCAGGATTGACATTAGGACTTTTAAGACTTACCTTGGAGAGTATAAGCCTTCGTATGAACCTATTTTTTAATATCAAACTAGCCCTTTGAATAAGATTGAGGATTTTGGTCTCCATTATAAACAAGTCTCTCTTCTTTATTTGTTGTTTGCCTATTTTTATTTATAATTAACCTTCAATTTTTTTATGTTGGTGTGTTTTTTCAGTATGAGTGTATAAGTTGGAATATTCTTCTTATGGCAGAAAAGCTAGAACAAGTAGAAAATAATTTGGCACACTCATGCTTTGGACCATTAGACCATGAATAACACAAACTCTTCGAAAGAAAGAGGTGAGTGACTATTTCTATACAAGTCAAATTTTTATATCGATGTTCTGAGGTTTCATTTGGATTATTGAAGTTTTCATCAATGTCAATTATTTTTGCTGAAATCCTCCTTTTCGGGTAAGATAAATGTAATGCAAGTGTGGATTTTAATTGTAGGTTAATGTTGTCTCTGAATGCAAGGCTCCGATAGTGAAATGCCCATTTGTTGTTGGTTTCTTTGTTCTTTGTTGTTGAGCTTCAAATAGGGAATATGAACCATGTCATAAACCTCAAAGTGATGGCATGTTTATGGATTAGGTTTTTAAGCTGGCACATTTTTTTCCTTCTCAACAAAAGAAGAAAATCCACACATTAACTCGTTACTCTTCCGTATATGAAATGTTTGAATTGAAAGTTTGAAACTCCTTAAATGTTTGCTCTATTAGATGACCAATATTTGCTATTACTCTTCATATATGAAATGTTTGAATTGAAAGTTTGAAACTCCTTCAATGTTTGCTCTATTAGATGACCAGTATTTGCTATCTTCGGATTAAGTAAACAGTAATTTAGCAGATAAATCTAATATACTTTTTGATTTGCTCTCATATTTTTGAGTGTTGCAGATAATGAAAATGCAGTTTTCTATTTTGAGGAGGGTTCTCTTAAAAGTGCAGTTTTTTAATTATGGTATTGCTATTTTGCAACTTCTTAATTGAGACTTTTGGTTCTTTGTTTTCTTCAAATTTATACCGAACTCTACCCTGTTTTAGTGATAATGCTTATGTTTATTGTTATACTAATCAGGTAGACAAATGGGTTTGCAGGCTATGGAGTAGTAAGCATTTATCTACCTTTCACAAGTGTAGAGCCACTCTTTAATCCCTCTGTTAGTGGACAATGATGTTGTGGCTAATGTATTTTTGAGTATTGCAAGCGTGCTATGTTGAGTAGAACAGTGTTATTCCTAAGTTATATATTGCCCATGCCTATTTTTCTTGAATATAGACTTTATTACTCTCCTTTTCTTCATCTTAATGCTATAGAAAAACATTTCTTGATTCAGATCACTGGCACCAAGAACATTCTCAAGTAGCCTCTCTTCAATTGAGTTTGACTGAGAAATGGATGCTACTAGGATATATATGAAAGTATATAGAATTTGTCTGTCTACTTTAACTTTGTTTTATTATAGAAGTGAAATTGATTTGATTATTTATCATCGTCTAATTGAATCTTCATGTGATATTCATTGCAGATGGTTAGGATAAAACAACTAATAATTCTGCAAAACGTGAACTTAACCTTCTTCTGGCTACTTTGAAAACTTTTGTTGTTATTTTGTAAATTTTGATGAAATGAATATTTTAACGTTTCAGAACAATTTTTTGCATAGTAGAAGTGTGTTTAAATTTTAATTTAGTACTCAAAGTAATTTATATAAAGAAGTTTATGTGGAATATATTCATTTGAAAATTCACTTCACATAGTATAAGTTTTATTTTTAGTTTTAGACGAGGTTAATTTAATTTTTTTTTGTAAATGAATGTGCTTATTAAATATATTGTAATAACATGCATTCATCTTTTACAAAAAGTTGGAATCATTATTTTCAATCTCTCCTGAATATTATGGGTTTTTGTTTCAAGGAACGAGAATAGAAAATAGAGGAAACCAATGGGTTTTCGTTTCATGGAACGAAAATAGAAAATAGAGGGAACTAATTGATATAATTTTTTGTTTTAGGGAATGGGAATAGAAAATAGAGGAAACTAATTGATATGAATTTTTGTTTTAGGGAATGAGAATAGAAAACAGAGGAAACTAATTAATTTCTTTTGTAAAGTTGATTGATGTTATAGAAAAACAAAATTCATGTTAATTAGTTAATATAATGAATTATAAGATTATCTTTAATTTAATTTTAATAAAAAAATACATATGAACAGAAATTAAAAGATAACTAATTACAATGTAATTAGTTAAAAAAAACAAAAATAATATTATTAAATTATTTAAAAAACATATATTCACATGATATTATTAGTTTTGAGTGCAATCTGAATTTGAGGATCTATGTATTTTCAACCACTCTCACTAATAAACTTTTACAGAAATGTTAATGTTACTTTTAATATTTGCACTAAAAAACTAAAAAACTGATTCGATATTAAGTAAAAAAAAAATAATGTTCATTCCTTATTTTATAAGTTTAATTATAAATTTGAAGAAATAGTATGTGAAATAATATTTAAAAGACTTTTTGAAAACATTAATTATAAAATATTACTTTAAAATGTAAATAAATAAAAATAAATATTTTTTACTCATTATTCAAGTTAAATTTTAATTATAAACTATAACATCAAATCCCATTCATAATAATGTTTATTAATACTTTAAATATATAAAACTAACATCCTTTTTATATAAATTAAAAATTAAAAAAAATATAGGTTTATTATAAATATGAATTTTATTATATAATTAAAATTATTTGGTTTTAATAAAATAATATAAGAATGAAATATACATAAATCTTATATATGAAATATTTTATATTTAATTAATGGAATGAAGAAATGATTTAAAATGATATTGACATATATTATTTATTTTTATTATAGTATTTTTAATTCCTATGAACTAAATTTAAATTTAACTTTATTTTACAATCAATATTTTACCGGATAATTTTTCCGTTAAAAGGTCAAATTATTTATTTATATAATTAACACATCTTTACTTATAAAAATTCAAATCAACTTTAATTATTTTATGATTCATTTCGAAAAATATTGTAAGAAAATAATTATATACTTTTTATTGTTTATTATAAAATATTTAAGATTTTATTTTAGAAAGACAAGTTTTAAACAATATTATATTTAATATATATATATATATATATATATATATATATATATATTAAAAATAAAATTAAACATTTAGTGTAAGGCCCTCTTACTTTTCAGCCCAATATTTATGGGTTGCCCCAAAGTCTAATGGACCTAAGGGTTGGTTCATACGGCACCCTAAAGCCCCTAAACCAGCTGACACTTCCATTCCTTTCACTTTTCAAAAAAATCGTCCATCTCCCTCTCTTAGAACAACAGCTGAGCTCTACTAGGGTTTCACTTCCGCTTTCCGTTGAGCTAGAAGAACTTTGTTTGTTCCATGTAAGTTAATCTCCCCAATTGATTTTCCCTTTGTTTTAGCTCTGCTGCCTTGGTTCCAACTGAGAATTCCCTTATTGATCTAGTTTCTTTTTGTTCCACTAATCTCCAGTTCACTAAGTTACTATCGGAGCTGTTGTGCTCACTGTTTTGGTATTGAAGTCTTGTGCTAGCTTATTTCAAGGTAAGGGAAGCTAGGGTTTCAAGATTGGATGTGTTTTTGCTTGCTCTTCAGTTCTATTTCATGTTTATGGTGTGTGTATGTTGCTTAATATGATATGAATGTATATTCCATATTATTCTGGGTGAATCTGTGTACTAGCCTGCGTGAACAGTGGAGGAGATCTGATAATCTCGCCCAAGCGAGTGGAGCTCGCCTAAGCGAGAGTATCAGAAAACCCTCCCAGGAGTTGCGCGAGTTGTCGCTCAGGCGACGAGCTCCAGTCTTGAGCGAGAGGCCATCTCACTCAGGCAAGGAGGTCTCGCCTAAGTGAGAGAACGCGACAACACCATTGTTCCTCTTTTTGAGCTCTCGCCTAGGCGAAAGGAACTCGCCTAAGCGAGAGACCCATCTCACTTGAGCAAGGCCTTTCAGCCTGAGTGAGAACTGGGTGAGAGTGTACCCAGGTTCTATTTTCTTATCTGTCCTTGTATGTTTGCCATATATTTGGGTGAATTAATATGTTAAAAGCATGAAATGAGTGAAGTGCATGTATGGAATGGTTCATGGGTTGAATATGATGAGTTTGGTATGATTTTGGCATGGGATATGAATGAAGGTGGTTATAAATGTTGGCATGAGATTGGTATGCATGACAAGTTCATACTTGGTTGGTGAAACATGATTCGTGTGTGGTTAGGGCGTAATTCCACAATAGTTTCGTGGTGGTGCCTCATTGGTTAGGGCGTAATTTCATGAATCTTTAGGTGAGATATCATGGTGGTGTCTTAGTTGGTCAGGACGTAATTCCATGACCCCTGTTAGTGGGAGTTCATAGTGGTGCCCCATTTGTATAATTTAGCAAGGATTCAAGGTAAGGATTGCATCCTGACGCTCTAAAGAGCCAGTTAGTCTCACATAAAGCGTACTGACTCGAGTGGTGAGAGTAGCAGAGGCCTGGAACTCATTAAGGGCTAACCTTGTGCGTGGGGGAATGAGACACTGGAACAATTAGCTCGGTAGAGCAGTAATGGCCACCACAAGTACAAGCATCCGCTGAATTTGACTAATTATACGTATCCAGATTAGTCGTGTCTGAATCTTAGTGTATTGTGTGCAAGTCATAACATGATTGGTTGATATATATACATGTTGGAATATGAAAGTGTATGTGACAGTATGATAAACTATTTTCTACTCTAGCTTACCCTTTTGTTTGTTGTATGTTTTGTTTGTATGGTTTTCTCTCTTTGCGATGATCATCAATTTATTGATGTGAGCAAATGCGAGAAATACTCGTGGTCAACAGGGAAATGGTGACTCCGCTGCATAGCCTGTTTGGACTGGATCCTGTTAATTGGGCTTTTCTTTAGGGTTATGGCCCATGTATTGTCCTGCTTTAGCACTTTATTATATACTTTGTCAACCCCTTACATTATTTTGGTTCTGACATCGTGGTGTGCTTAAATTTCTATTCAGGTTTCTCTTGGATAATTGTAAGGAGTAGTGTCTATACTCTAGGCCTTTGCTTCTAATACTATTTTGTGTGGCATCTCCTTTAATTAGCATTATTAATTAAATGGGGTGTTACATTTAGTATACTACTATATTTTATTTTTAAAAGTTACATTTGTATTTATATTTTAAAATAGAAAGATCAAAAAATTTAGAGTGAATTTGAAATTTATATTTTATTACTGTGGTATTTTTAATTAATATTAATTTATGTGTATTTTATTAATGTTATTTTAAAATAGATAAATAAACTTTATAAACTAGAAAGTAGAACTGAAATTTAATTTATAATTTCAATTTTTATTACAAATAATTGAAAATTTGAAATCAATCTCATGAATGCTTTTCACTAAATATACATGTATTCTTGGGTTAAGTATGTTTTTAGTACCTGAACTTTGACCTAAAATTGGAATTTATCCCTATCCAAAATTTTAATATATTTTGATCCCTGAACTTTAAAAATAAATGAATATAGTCCTTTAAACTCAATTACGTTAACTTTTTTTGAAGTGTCGAACATATTTCTCAGTAGATATTGAACCAAGAATGTGTCAAACAATGTATAAAACTTCATAACTAATATGAAAAGTGTATCGAAGTTTCAGACACAAACAAATTTCAATTTTGAGTTAATATTCAGGGACTAAAAACATACTAAATCCTATATTCTTTTATATTTCAGTTTCCGATCTTTTTCTATTCTTATGTTTTATTTTCCAACTTTCTATGACTCTAAATAAAAATTCAAAAATGAAACCATTAATTGATTCAAATATTTATGTTTCTAATAATATAATAATTTTGTTACTACAATTAATAACATTAATAATAGAATTAATAATAAAAAAATTGAAATCATTAAAAGATTTAAAATTACAAAATGTTCTCGATATGAGTTTTAAAACAATAAAAAAAACATACAAGTTTTATTATTTGTTAAATTAATTAATAATTAATAATAACTAATATAAACCGAGTTAAATTTTTAAATGTTTCGCTACATGAAAATTGTATTCATCCTGCAATAAATATTTGAAAAAATGTACAATGGTATATTATAAATTATATTTTAAGTATCAATGATAATTTTAATTTTTATTGTAAAAATTGAAAATTTAAAATGTAAGTTTCTTGTGACTTCCTTTACTAGGTTTGCTGGCTTGCAGAATGCAAAAACTAATACCATAAGTGGAGCACAATTTAACTTTTTTACTTTTTCTAAAATTAGTCAACGTAAAAGATGTTAATTATGTTGTGAGGATATTAAGAAATACATATATTACTCACAATATAGATGGACCACTGATGTTCTGCATATATATTTGCAAAGCTTGTTACTTTGTATGTTGTCATTTTTATGTTTATTCCCTATCATTTTTTTGGCACTTTAGGTTTTGCATATAAAAAACTTGACTCTCTACTAATAAAATACAAAAATTCATAAAAACTATTTTAAAAATCGTGTTGTACAATTTGAAGAATCTACACTTCTACACTTTCTAAAACAAATTAGTTTTCTTCAATTTGTCCAAACATCTCCCATGCTCATATGCTCATATTATTCTTCTATAGAGTTCTCAAGTTTATCTTCATTCAAATATGGATGAAAATCAAATGAAAAATGCACTTAAAAAAATAGGGTTCATTCTTTCATGAAAGGTGACAAAGATGATGAATAACACTGCAGGTGAACCCTCAAATTTTGTTAAAGTTAACTTATTTTGAAATCTTTTACCATCAAATTAACAGTTTCACATTTTCATTGAAAATGACAAAGTGCTTAAGGATATTCAGAATAACAAACCAATATATCAATTAACAGTGAATGATAATGAGATTAATGATTGTTTTTGCTTTGAAGATAAAATACAATGTTGTTATTATAGTTAACAAATGATACTATTATTTTCATGTTGACACTATTCATGATTTCCTTCCCATACATCATATAGGCACTACAAAAAATATCTCATAAAATATTAAAAGAAAATAGAATGTTGTTGTTTATGAAAATAGACCATGTACAACGGCCAACAACTCAGGTAGGAAGCTTTCACACTTTATTTTCGTTATCTTTCCTACATTATTTTTAAAAGACTAAATTTGTTAACATTTTTTAATGTTATTATGACTTCATGGGAATTAGTTGTCCAATATATATATATATATATATATATATATATATATATATATATATATATATATATATATATATATATATATATATA
>Ga0099822_1005251_pt1 | contig 16918 bp, 17 predicted proteins | sample CowpeawhiteBW_FD_76839 | JGI IMG/M metagenome (GOLD analysis project Ga0099822, IMG submission 76839) | Root nodule microbial communities of legume samples collected from California USA - Cow pea white BW | ecosystem: Host-associated > Plants > Roots > Nodule | place: USA: California | collected...
AAAAAAATATATATATATATATAAAAAAAATATATATATATATATATATATATATATATATATATATATATATATAGGTTATCATTAACTTATGATAAAATAATTGTGAATGGATTTTACGTAGAAAAAGAAACTGTGAAAACTTCCTTTTTGTTTTGAATATTTAAAAGTAGTTATTTGTACTCCTTCCTAGGTGGCAGTTGAACTTGTCAACGAAGCATAGAAAGAATAAAAAATAAAAATGTTGTTGATCGTGGAAGAAAGGCACACGGAAACCTTAGGTACTCTTTGATTTTAGTTTTATTCTTTAGGATGATTTTTGTCAAATAGCTTTTGAAAATTGTTCCAAGATTAGTAAAGAGGGACGGTGATCGTAAGACCCACTTTTTCTCCTCCTTATACTTAAGGACTTGTCTTAATCAGTTGGGCCTAAAGCTGGTCCATAGGGTGCCCAAAATCCCCTAAACCAACCCTAACTCTCTCATTCTATCACTTTCAAAAAATAACTCGCCCACACTCTCTTAGGGCTGCAGTAGTAACGTTCTGCTAGGGTTTGGCCTCTAGTTCTCCTCACGCTAGCTCAACCCCTTTTCCACTCCATGTAAGTTGACCTCCAACCCATATCTCCTTCTCTTTAGCTCTATTTTTCATGGTCCAATAGAGGTTCATCTGGATAACCTCGTTTCTATTTATGGGTCAATATTTCCAGCTCATGAATTGGCTCATGGAGCTGTTGTGCTTGATTATTAAGTGCATGTGTCTTCTACTAACACATTCCAAGTAAGGGAAGCTAGAGTTTCTTCGCATTTTGTAATTTCCTAGTCTTTGGCTGCTGGTTCTTAATTTAAAATGCTTGATTGATGTTTATGCTTGCATGAGATTGAACTGATTGTGGTTGGGTGTTGTATTCTTGGTATTTTCTTGGCAGGTTTGTGCGAACAGTGGAGGAACCTGATATTCTCGCTTAAGCGAGAGTACCAGGAATCCTCACTGGTTTTGGTTTGCGTTGTCGCTCAGGCGATGAGCTCACGTTTTAAGCGAGAAGCTATCTCGCTTAGGCGAGGAGGTCCCGCCTAAGCGAGAACACCCGAAAAGCCCATTGTTCCATTGCCCGAGTTCTCGCCTAGGCGAAAGGAGCTCGCCTGAGCGAAGGCTTCCAACCTAAGCGAGAACTGGGTAGGGACGTGCTCAAGTATTGGTTTCTCCTCTATTTTTGGGTGATGATCACATGTTTTATTGAGTTACTTTGTTAAAATATGAATTGGGCGAATATGCATGTGTTAGATGGTTTATGGGTTGGAATTGATGAATTTGGTAAGATTTGTCGTATGGAACATGATTGAATGATTGATTATATATATTGGCATGAGATCGGTATGCATGATAGTCCTATGTTTGGTTGTGAGACATGATTTTGGTATTGGTTAGAACGTAATTCCACGAAGGTTTCGTGGTGGTGCCTCATTGGTCAGGACGTAATTCTATGAAGGTTTCGTGATGGTGCCTCATTGGTCAGGACGTAATTCCACGAAGGTTATGTGGTGGTGCCTCATTGGTCAAGACGTAATTCCACAAAGGTTAAGTGGTGGTGCCTTATTGGTCAAGACGTAATTCCATGAAGGTTACGTGGTGGTGCCTCATGATCAACACGTAATTCCATGACCCTTTTTGGTGGGAGCTCATGGTTGTGCCTCATGGTTAGGACGTAATTCTACAAAGGTTTTGTGATGGTGCCTCATTATATAATTTAGTAAGGATTCAAGTAAGGATTGCATCCTGAAACTCTAAAGAGACAGTGACTTCCACGTAGAGCGAACTGACTCAAGTGGTGAGAGTAGCAGGAGGCCTTAGTCTTTGGTAGGATAATGGCCTTAGATGTTTGAAGACTAACCTTGTGAGTGGTATGGTGAAACCCATTGGCAATGGCTCTGCAGAGCCACAAGCACAAGCATCCAGTGAATCCGACTGATTATATGTATCCAGATAATTGAGTCTCAGAGTCTTAAATGGTCTGCTAACACATGTTTGACTGATGTATGTATCTTTGACTTCTAAATTGTGTGCAATCGTATGATAAAACCTTTTTCACTCTAGCTTACCTTTTCTATTTGCTTGTGTGTCTCGTATGTGGTTTCCTCCTTTCTGCAATGATCATCAATTTATTTATGTGAGCAGATGTGGAAACTCCTAGTGATCGCAATGGTGACGGGAATGTTGCAGCTCAGTTGGACACGATTTGGTATTGGGCTCGTTATTGAGCCCACGTTGAAGAGTTATTACTATATTGTAATTCCTTGCCTATGAGCAAGCTTTTGGTCATCTGTTGAATCCTTCTGTTTTGTTAAGGGTACAATGGTGTGTCTTAGTTTTCTTTATTGAATATTTGGATGATTGCGAAATCCTTATTCTTTAAGTCACGTGTCCCTTGGATATTATAATATGTACGATGTTTTATTTTAATAGATTTATCTATTAAAAATGGGACATTACAGTGATATTCTTAAATCAGTTTTAAAAAGATAAGAAAGAAAAAAATGCTATAGCTTAGGCACAAATTTATTGCCATAAAAACCAAAATATAATAAGTTTGAATAGACTTAGGAATTTGATTTTTATATTTAGATTTATGATTTTTTTTATTTTTTTATTTTTTTAGGCTCAATTGAATTTTATATTTTTTAAATATAGTTAATGTGATTTTATTTGTTAACATGTTAGATTGGTTATGAACAATGTCAATTGTTTGTTTAGTTTCTTTTTTCTTTTCTTCCTCTTCTTTTCTAAACATATCACCACTTCTATACATCCATCTTTGTTCTTCATTCCACTCAACGATGCCTCTCTCACATCTCACTCGCAATAGACTCAACCTTCGTCGTTGTCATTGTCAATTTGTCGCTGATTAGGGTTCATGTCGTGGAGGATTAGAAGTTAATAGGGGTTAAAAAGCAATTCACACAGATGAGGTTTGGGGTGGGGCAGAAATAGTAGGATAAGGGTTGCTTTTGTTGTCTTCGCCCCATGACCTTGCATCCCTTATCACCTTCAGCTCCATAGGACACATCACATTCAGGATCGTCGAGCACCTCGTCACTAAACAGTTTCCACCCTTGGGAGCCACCTTAACCGAAAGGTTGAAACCCTCCACGAGGTTGATGTCGTATGAGTTGATCAAGTCGGTGTCCACTAGAATAACCAGTGCGGTGGGATTTTTGACAACCACTCCTCAACCACATGTACAAGCACAAACACACATTCACAAGAATGAATGATGGTGGTGTTGGGGTTTATGATGGTGGTGAGGTTGGAGCTTGTGGGGGGATTTATGATGGTGGTGTGGGGATTGAACAATGTTAGGGTTAGTGGTGTTGTGGGGTTTTTTATTGGCGACAAGGTTGACGAAGGTTGAGGCAACGACAAATGGGATTTGGGGAAGACGGTGTTAAGTGGGATGGAGGAAGGAGATCGAGGAATGGAGACGGTGGTGCATTTGAAGAATAAGAGTGAGAAGAAAAGAAGAAGAAAAAAAACAAAAAAAAATTGATTTTGTAGTTAACCGATATATCATCATTGTTCTATTTAAAAAGGAAAATGATATAGTAACAACCAATATTTGACAACTTCTCTCACTACTTGACGTGGGAACCTTTTTTTAATTTTAATTTGTTTTGCACAATTTCTGTGTTGGAGAAAGACAACGCGTGAGAAAGGAAGGTTGATTCATGACAGAAGTGAGTGAAAAGTAAGGAGAGAGAGGAGTGGAGCTCGTGAGAGGAGTGGAAAGCAGTTTCTTCTTTCTCCATCCCCTAGGTTTGTTCTTCCTCTTTCTCCCAAATTTTTTCTTCCTTCATCCCCGAAGTGTCTTCTTCCTTCATTCTCCAAGTTTGTTATTCCTTTGTCCCTCGTGTTATTTTCCCACAGGGTTCGTCATTTCCCCATTGGTGGAGGAGAAAAAGTATTACGTTTACCCACTACAACAAGGTCCTGGTATTCGTTGTTGTTTGTGGAAATGAGGCATTTTTGTTTCCATTTTTGGAATTGATTTATTGGGATATTGGTTTCGAAGGTTGATTTGTTATAGCAAGTCAGATTGGTTTGCAACGCATTGGTTTGAATGTATGTAATGTGGGAATGAAAATATATGCTAACTTGTTAATATTTAAGTGTTAAGCTAAGGTATTATTTTTGCACACATATTGTCTTGTTTGCACATTGAATATGTATAGTGTTCACACATCAGAGCTGATATTCACTTTATTACTTCATCATAAATCACTTTCATTTGATTGAGTTTAGGTAGGTTGGGAAACAAAAAAAATTGGTAACTTGTTAGTTGTTAAGTTGTAAGTGGGGTTATTATTTTTGCACATATGATGTCCATTTTAGTTGAGTTGGGGATGGGTGATATAGATTGTGAATTGTTCATGAGTTTTCATTGTATATGTATAGTGTTCGCACATCACATTTGTTATTCACTTTATTAGTTTGATTGATTTGAATTTATGTTAGGTGGGAAAAAATATTTGCTAAGCTGTTATTTTTTAAGTGCTAAGTCATGCTTTTATTTTTGCACATATGATGTTCTGTCTGGTTGCAGTTGTGGATGGGTGATATGGATTGTGAATTGTTAATGAGTTTTCATTGTATATGTATAGTGTTCACACATCATAACTATTATTCACTTTATTAGTTTGATTGGTTTGAATTTATGTTAGGTGGGAAAACATATTTACTAAGCTACTATTTTTTATGTGCTAAGCCATACTTTTATTTTTGCACATATGATGTCATGTCTAGTTGCAGTTGTGGATGTGTGATATGGATTGTGAATAGTTAACGAGTGGGGATTGTATATGTATAGTGTTTGCATATGAGAGTTGTTAATCATCTTATCAGTACACCATGTATTACTTTGATTGGTTTAAATTAATGTAAGGTTGTAAAAAATGATTTGCTAACCTCTTAGTTTTTAAGTGCTAAGCCAGGGTATTTTTTTTCGACATATGACAAGACGTGACATCAGTTCTTTACATATTCGATACTATAATGGTTGATTATAGTGACAGTAGTCAATGCGGTGGTCAGAAGAAGCATGAGGTTAAGGTGAGCAAACTTAATTTTATTTCATTCTTGATTAATTTATAGAATGACATTTCAAAAGTTTTGTTCATGAATATGTGCGTACTTTTAGGCATTGTTGTCAGACGAAGTACATTGCTTCCTTAAATAATAATTTAAGTGCATAACAAAGATCCGTGATTGAAGGGACACCATTTGGATGGTTCAACATGTTGAAAGGAATTCTAGAAATTAGTAGGAAACTTCTTAGTTCGTTAATTAGTTTGTGGGTTGAAAGGAGGGGTGGGTTTTTAATAAGTAATAAAGTTGTTTGTTTATTTTTATTGGATGTTTGTTTAGGACTGGGTTTACGGGTTCATGGTGAGACTATTAACTTAGATGAGGTTTGTGTGGAGAGCAAGTGTAAGAAATTATTGAATAACGAAAGTGTTGATGTTCACATGTTATATGATTTTCTAGCAAGATGTAGGGACGAGGTTACCTTAGAGGATATTGTAGGCTATATATTTCATTGGGAATATCAGAGTTCCTTTGTTCAAGTCGTAATGGAACAATTTTCCCCATTTTATTTACCATTGTGGATGACCTTAGTAGTCTTGGGAAATACAATTGGGGTGGACTTGTTTATGAATACTTAGTTGGGAGCATATGTAATGCATCCATGTTCTTAAAGGAGAAAGGAAAGAAGAGTCACTTCCACATTCTTGGTTGTGTGTACTTGTTACAAGTAATTGGTAATGAATTGGTTTGAATTCAAATTTGTTTTGTTTGAAATAGGAATAACAATTTCAAACAAGAGTTTCCAGTAGAACCACATGAATATGGGGGACAGGAAGACTTTGATGAATATGGGCAGTAATATAGGATTGAACTTCTTGAAAGTACTCCTCAACAACAACATGGCCAAGAGGGTTGTGCGCACCTTGACGGGGAGGAAGCTAAAAGCAATAATTTGTACCATTGATGGAAGGAAGAACCCAGGAAGCATTTCAAGAGTAAAGCGATACGAACTCCTTTTATGACTTATGCGAGGAGGAAATGGGTTACTTAGAAGTTGTTACATGTTTTTAGTGATGTTAGAATTTAATTTCATTTTATGTAAACAGTGTGATACATTTTTGTTTCCCTTTTTTTGTTTAAGTTGTGGATTAATTATGAAGTTATAAAAGTGGGGTTTGGAACACTAATTTTGTTATTATTGTTCATTGGTTAATCGACCTTACTATTTGGTTGTTATTTTTGTACTTTATTCAAGTAACTTGAATGGATTAGAATGATTTAGTTTGATTTCAGTTTTATGTTGAAGTGTGCATCTTATAAATGGTGCCTAGGTTAAGGGTTTAATTAAGCAAAGAAAGATTTAGAATAAGCAATGTTAAATTCAACTGTCATGTATTTGGTAAGCCATGGGTTCATAAGTGCTAAGCAATGATTGTGCTAACCCTTGTCCAATCTTTTGTACATAACATGTGGCATATTTCAGTTTGTTTAGAAGATAGGAAAAAATTATAATATAGCAAATAAGTGAAGTAATTGCAAGCAGTCCTAATTTGAGCAGGAATAATTGATTTCTTGTTATGTACTGTTAAATTCTAGTGCATAATTGATGTGCTAACCCATGGCTTCATAAGTGCTAAGCAGTAGTACTCGGTTTTCACTTATGTTGATTTTGTCAGGAGGCCTTAAATATTCATGGTACTCCGTCGTGGAATATAGTAAAGTCATATATACGCATGCGTATGTTTGTCTTCATTCGATATGTAAGTGAAAAGCAATAACATTTTAACCCAAGTTAATTGTTTTTAACAAAACATATTCCCATGTTAATTTTGTTTATAAAATATACTTTGAATAGTTTGTTTGATGCTATGAAGAATATGAATAATTTTATAAGTTTGTGACCTTACTAGAAGTAGTCATTATTTTTATTGGAAATACTAATTTTGTCATATATATATATATATATATATATATATATATATATACTCTTAAATTGCAGTGTACAATTTAATCGCTAACCCGTGGCTGCCTAAGTGTGAATTTGTATGACTTGTTTTTTATTCATATCCATATTAGAGTTAAAAAAATTAAAGGAAAAAAAACAACCTTTGGCATTTTATTTTAAAATCTTTGACGTCGCAATGGTGAAATAAGAATCTTTTTGTCTTACCAAAATGGACTTACGTTTTATTTAGCATAGTTTTGTTGGTGGGAATTAATTGTGAACCTATGCATAAGTAAATGCTAAGTTGGTTTACAAATTTTTGGGTAATGTTAACTTAAATATAACAACTTTGTCATGAATAACTTCTTGCATGTAACCTTAAACGTTAGTATACGTGTGGTATAAAACCATAGAATGTCATGAAATTATTTACCCAAAATATACAAATTAAGTGCATATAGGATAATATTTGCAAACCTACAACACAAAGGTTCTAACCTATGTTGACAATAATGTTTGGCCTTAACGTCTGATACAAAAAAATTCACATAATAGCAAAATTGCACAATGAACCTTCATTCATCATGTCATGATCAAAGAGATACAACAACTCCAAAAGTACTCTTTGTGTATGCCATAATGTCCAAAAAGATAATACAAAAGAAGCCTCCAAATCATGTCATTGATTTCTGCAAGGAAAGTTTAAAGTGATGACATATGTGGAATGGTTTGGATCTTAATAAATGACAACAGCGTCATAAAGTACCTAATGAAGTCTTTATTTGCAGACATTTGTGTATCCATATTGTTCTATAATGACGTTAGCATAGACACAAAACATGTGCAAGGTGTGGGTGAGAAGAGGTTCTGTGAATCAGCGTGGTAGTGCCTACCTGAACTGTGGGTGCTCCAATTTGCATGTTAAGGCCGACTTGCTGAAAATTTAACATATAAAATGGGGTGTAACGAAGTTATTTGAAGACAATCCATTTAAATTTATTTAAAATGTCGATGAATCACTTACAACATGATCCCTTGTGGATTTATTCGATGCTGCCCTGCATTTTTGTTTCTTGGAAACCTTCTTCACTATTGATTGAAGCTTATTTTTTCAGGGTCAAACCTTCCTCTTAACGTGTAAATGGCTTCATACCATGTTGTCCATAATGGGCGTTGCATCTTGGGTTAATTTTTCCTTAACTTGCTGTGAAGGAGAACTTACTATATTGAATATAGGTAAGTTAATACTTGCATAGATGAAGTCAAGTTGGGTTAGCACAGACTTTATTCCATTCTCAGATTGACATGCAACTTCTGCAATTTCATAAAATCTCTTACACATTAAGTCATACCTTTCCACATGGGGCTCCTCATTATTATCTTTGTATGACGCTCTTGTGTAAATGTGTCATCGTCGAATGTGTTTGCTCCACCTTTTCAAAAGGTACTTGAGTGATAAACTTTTGACTTCCTCTTGTGCAAGAACAAGAAAGTAGTGTCGGCATATAATACCTCTAAACTCAAACAAAACACAAGTACATTGAATGTCTAGAGTGACTTTATCAAATACAACTTGATGCATTTTGTCAGCAATTTCCCCATTACGTATGCACTCCTCTTTAACCATGCACTTTGAATAGATTTCATCACATTCGCAAGTCTTGATATTGCAATTAATCTTACTCCTTAGCTCTTGCTGAACTTCACCAAGCTTTGCATGAGTGTATTCTTCTTGGAACTGCCTTTCAATAAATGACTGAGTGGCACAAGTTAGGGTGGTATTTAAGGAACCAAAGTCAGTTTCAATTTCCTTCTCGGCCTTTAACAGCAAAGCATTCTCATATTGGACGACAAATTGTTTAAGTGTTGTGGTAGAATTTATGAGACCATCAAAGAAAGCATTCATACCCTCACTTATCTGAGTGGTGGACATACTAGTCCAAAATTGTGACTTTAAATAACAAGGAACCCCTCTACTTCTATCCTCGTAAAGCGTTGAAAGCCATTCGTTATTTTGTAAGGCGAACTTGGATATGAATTGTTCCCAACCTACCTCAAAATCAATAGTGGAGGTGGACACGTAAACCAATTGTTTCAAAGCATGCTTTATGGTCTTGTAGATTGTCAATCCACCTAATTTTTTGGGGACTTTCTTCATGATGTGTCATAAACACCACCAATGTTTGCTGTTGGGAAATACAATAGCAATAGCATTTTCCATTGCTTTGCATTGGTCAGTTATGATCCCATCTGGTGCATTGTTCCCAATGCACCTCAACCAACATTAACAGAACCATGTAAAAGTTTATGTATCCTCTGAAGACAATAGTCCACAACCTAGTAGAATTGATTGCCTATGATGTTTAACACCAACAAAGGGTATGAAGGGCATGTCATATTTGTTGGTTAAGTATGTAGTATCGAATGAGACAACATCACCAAAATCCATTGAGGCGGCTTTACTTCTTGCATCTACCCAAAACACATTAATGATTCTATTTTCAGCATTAGTGTCAATTTCATAATAGAAGTAATTATTCAACTCTCTCATTGTTGAGAAATGTTGCATCAAAATCTGGCCATCTCCCTCCTTGCCAAAAACGCGTCTTTGTTGCCCGATGTAGTTCCTTGTGTCACACTCAACGAAATCTAAGTTCTCAAAACCTCCTACATGACCTACTAAGGACCTAAAAGTCTTGTTCAAACGTACACTGGCCTGGTCGTTAATATCAAGTGTTCGCTTGGCCTGCAAATTCAACCTTCTATTTCCACGTATTAACCTTGATTTTGTAGGACTAATGTCATGATTGTGTTCATGAACCACTGCACCTACTATCCATGCTTGTGGTTTTTTCACCACTATTAAGGATGTTGGACATTGTCTTCTTTGGATAGGGTGGGTCTTCAATTCTGGCGGGATTTGGGACACATACTTACCTTCCCTTTAGCAAACTAATTTTAGGTAACATAAGTGGTTATCACCATCCTTTTTTGAGGTGCGAATTTGCACCCTGAAACCACATTTCACAGCATGTTTCTTGTAGAAACTTTTTATGTGTTTTGTAGTCTCAAATTGCATTCCAATAGTGGGAGAAGCACCATCCTCACTATCATTAATCAATTCAGCACTATCAAAGGTTTCCTCCCCATCTAATGTATGTAGACCACAATCTTCATCAAGTAAAGTAATGTCATCTAAGCATATAAGGTCATCTTGTTCCCCATTTTGCATCTACGGATGAAATATAAATGAGATTCAGTGAACTTTATCCATACTTTCAACATCACTATGCCCATTAAATCAGTTAAGTGATTTTATTTTTTATAATTTTCCAACTCTGTTTGTGATTCATGCGAAGGTAAGGAGTGGATTTCACAAAATAAATATTACTCTATACCAATTAATTTCATGAACTATAACGTAAGTGGAAGACATAAATAAGAGAAAAATGCACCATTACAAGTGCTGGAAGGTGGTTGTTGGTGGAAGTAAATGGCATTATTTACTGTTTGTTGAACGTCTTTAATGCTTCCCCACAACTCAGCCCCTGTTAAGACTTCAACATTAATGATAGATTTAATTTGCCTTAACTTGCTTTAAAGGTGTTTAATTTTTTTTATTTATTTTTTGCAACCTAAAAAATCAGACAATGGCCTTCCATGCAATGAATGCAATTTAATGTTTATGGCTGATGAGACATGTGTGAAAGAGTGGCTTGTATAAAACGTCAGAAAATAAATGCAACAGGATGGACTTTAAAGAGGAAAAATGTCATGTCAATTAAATTATCACTTTGAAAGGGTAATTTTTTCAACACTTGCAATAAGACCTACTAAATGGGTTTCCTTCCTCGGAATTTTATTATTGTGGGTACTTGCAGCAGAGAAAATGGAACCATAGTAGGCTCTCGAAGTAGACGAATCAGACTTGCACACATTCATGCGATAGTGTAGTGGAAATATGTCTTTTATCCCTGGTCCAGCAGGAAATTTTCAAGCTGTGATGATGAACCATAAGGTAGGCTGAGGATAGTCAACGCAGCAATTTATGAAGGACATCGCTGCAGCAACATTTGTTCGTGATTTTAGAACAAATGCTTGGAAATGGGTCACCATGTTCATAAAACACCATGGCAAAATATTATTGAAAGAAGTTGTTATAAATATATATAATCAACCTTTTTTTTTATTCATCAGTGAAAAGAACCGAATGGCGTTACTAATACCAAGTGTAGGTTTGGTGGAAAAGGGTGACATGAAAAATGTTACTCCCATGTTTACCACAAAGCTTTCTGACAAATTTCCTATGTGGCATGTGTTGTGAAGAAGTGTAAGCCAAATGGGTTGGGTGATCTGCTTATGACTATTAAGGTTGTTCATGTTATCTTATGTTGTTAATGTCCTTAATTTTTCCCCAAATAAAATGCTAAATAAATATTATAATGCTCACGAACTTTTATATCAGGACAAAAAACATACTGCCCAAGCCAACGTCCACAAAAAAGTAGTTTCACATCCTGAATGTGGTCCACTAATTGCTATTGGGGCTGTCATATTACTAAAAGAAGTGGTTATATTCAAGCCTAAGCTAGATAAGTTGTACATAAACATCACACTAAGGAATATTATTAAGGTCTGATATATTCATTATTTTGTGTGATGTCCAAAAACATATTTAGTTATGTTATCATGAAATGCATAGGTCTTCAACCATAACATTAGTAGTCTAACAATTGAAGAGGTAGGAGCTTCACATATTATGGATGGACAAAATGAACAACCCCAAGACTGTGTTCAGGCCAATTTGAACCCCAATGAACAAGTACCTACATACAACGATGTACACATTAATGTTCAGACAAATATGGAAAAGAATGTGGTTCCAAATGTGGAGCACCTAGACGAAGTCTTTTTGGAGACAGTAGAGGATAGTAGTGATGATGAGCGATTGACCTACATAAGCATTTATGACAAGATTAAAAGTCTGGTTGATCCATTCAAGAAATTCAAGAACACTCAAGCAGAAATCATCAAAGTCACAACCATAGGGGCAATATAAATATTACCCATTATATATTATGGTTTTGGATGTTAAGCTAAATTAAATGTTAAGTTTACTTCTGTTAGGTCATATGTAAAATTATGCAAAACATTTTATGCATTTTGTTTTTAAACTTGTGTTCAATGTATGTCACCGCTGACCTGTAATTTAGTTATGTAATTCGTAATACGGTGGTTGTGCAAAACATATAATGTGGATTCGTAGATAGGTAATAATTACTTTGCACTTAAATATGGGATGAATAAATGAAGCAGACATGTTAAAGAAACTGAAGCAAGGGAATGCAGATTCGCACTTACCAACCCCCTGCTTCGCACATAAACTGGAAACTTTATACTATTAACATATAAGGCACAATATACACATTCGTAAAAATATATCCTTGCTACTTCCTTTGAGGTGAATTAATTAATGAAGTGTATAAATTTGTAATTAATGAAAGGGATACTTATAAAGAAAGTTAAATAGGGGAAATGTTTTATTCAAATCATTTAACGCAAGTTAGCAGAAACGAAGTCATTGGTTTGCACTTAAATGTGGGATGAGGACTAATAGTACCATTGCTTCAAATGGGTTCACCTTATTCCAACCAAGTTATGGAATGAAGCACACATGTTAAATTCTCAAAACTTAAAGGCTACTACCCACATCAGGCTGAGGGAAACAAAGTAATGCAGATTTACACTTACCAACCCACTGCTTCGCACTTAAATTGGAAACTTTTAATTATCAATACATAAGGCACAATGTACAAATTCTTCAAAATATATCCTTACTACTTCCTTTAAGGTGAATTAATTAATGAAGTGTATAAAGTTTTAATTAATGAAAGGGATACTTATAAATAAAGTTAAATAGGGGAAAGGTTTTGTTCAAATCATTTAACGCAAGTTAGCATAAATGAAGTCATTGGTTTGCACTTAAATGTGGGATGAGGACTAACAGTTCCATTGCTTGAAATGGGTTCACCTTATTCCGACCCAGTTCAAGCATGAAGCACACATGTTAAATTCTCAAAACTTAAGGCCTACTACCCACATTAGGCTAAGGGAAAACAAAGTCAAGCAGATTTGCACTTACCAACCGACTGCTTCGCACTATAACTGAAAACTTTAAATTATCAATACATAAGGCATAATGTAAAAATTCGTCAAAATATATCCTTACTACTTCCTTTGAGGTGACTTAATTAATGAAGTGTATAAATTTTTAATTAATGAAAGAGATACTTATAAAGAAAGTTAAGTAGGGGAAGGTTTTGTTTAAATCATGTAACACAGGTTAATAGAAACGAAGTCATTGCTTTGCACTTAAATGTGGGATGAGGACTAACAGTACCATTGCTTTAAATGGGTTCACCTTATTCCAACCTAGTTTAAGCATGAAGCACACATGTTAAATTCTCAAAACTTAAGGGCTACTACCCATATCAGGCTAAGGGAAAACAAAGTCATGCAGATTCGCACTTACCAACCCATTGCTTAACACTTAAACTAGAAACTTTAAATTTTCAGTATTAAATTGATGCCCATATTACAAAACTAAACCATAGTTTAGAAGTTATTCGCTCTTGGGTTTGAACAAATATTGGAAACAGTTAAACATCCATCAAAAGCGGTTAATACTTAATTTGTAGTGTCCAAGTTGGACAAATATTAATCAGTTTATTACATAACTACTATCTCCAATCTAATTCAATTACATGGCCTATCCTGTAATTCATGAACTTAAAAATTCAAAAACAGCGTGTCATTTACAACATCTCATGTTCTAAATTAATCAATCTAATGTTGGGAATACAAAAGTGTTGTACTGAATTGCGTAAAGAACATTGTCCTAGTGAATATTTTCTAGATCCAACACCCAATCACATATGTAGTCCTATCTAAATTGTTGCAGGTCCTCATGTAATCATAAATAAACATCTTACTACATTGAACTTTACTTATGACATGAATACATCAAATAATTAGTTTCCTCTTTGCAAAATGAACTTATCCCAGTATAAGCAGGCATACTTTGGCCATTGTACTTTTTGTCAAGTTCCAAATGCTCTAGATATTTAAGTACCATAATACCACAGTCAAACTTGTACATGAAAACCAAATTTAATGAAATGAAGTATCACATTAGTCATCATGTTTGACATGCCTCACTGCTTTCAAATGACACAGACAAAAGCTTATAAGTTAAGTTGTTGTGGCAGGTCTTCAATAATTAATTCCGTATATTGAAGAACATCACACTACTTACAACATGGTTATCAATTTGTTTTCTCCTAGAACACTTGTGTCCTAGGGAGTCAAGAACATACAATTTTCTTGCTTCCCAATGAAGGGCATAACACCACCAATGGTTATCATGAAGCACCCAAGTGCCATTAGCTGAAACAATTTAAGGAACTTAGGGTAAAATAAATGAAACACACAAGATGACTATAGCCACAATAGATAACATTGAGAATACTAACAAATTTTGCTATGAACACCTCATCTATACAAAGAAGTCGACTTGCAAAGAATTCATTGTAGTCCGGTAAAGACCAAACGCGTTTGTTTACCTTCCGCTTTGCACAATCATGGATGACCTTATCCTGCATAAAATATGAATACAATTAAATTTTGCAAACAAATTAAAATTGTTTATAAAAAAAACAGTAAACGTACTGTATAAGTTGGACTAAAAATGACTCTATTGTGCTCCCCTTCTGGCATTTTTCCTTGTACATAAAGTAGCTAGCAGCAAAGAAAATGGACTATATACACAGACTAACACAAAGTAGTCAGCAAGTAACATGTTGTCAATCCATTCACGAGGCGCAAAGTTTCTCGTTTTCCTATTGGTCAGTATCTGGTCATTTATCTTAACAAATATACATCTGTCATGTCAAAAAGTTGATATTAAAGTCATCAAAATAACACCGGCAATAACGAAAAAAAATAAATTCCCATTACCTTTTCGCTTTTGAAGTTATAACTTGGAACAAAAATAACTTCTCCACGTAAGGACCAAGTACTTCAGCAGGAGGAGTATTTGGTTTGACGTAAGGAACAATGGCTTGGCGATTAGGGTTGTCATCACCTACTTCACTGTCCATTAGCTTTTCTTCCTTCAACATAGCATCTGCCACTTCAGAAAGGAACGCATGGGCTATCAGCTTAAATTTCCTACTAAATTAAAAAATTTATAAATTATCAGACCTGTCGATTAGATGTGCTATCAACTTCTAGATCGCCTAACTGCTAGGAAACAAAGGCTAGTGCCTCTACAATTATCAATGCATCGTCACTTAAAGTTGCATCATCACCGACCTTGTGCTCTTTCTCAATTTACTCTTCTTCAACACTTTGGGCAACTTCAGGAGTAATTTGAGGTTCAACGCTCAGGGTGCTTCAGCAGATCTGCCACCTTCATCACCGATGCCAATTCCAGCAGTAATGGCAAGCCCACCATTAATTGCACCTGCAGCATTGATTAAGGCTCCAACACTTGTTGCATGTCTACCGATGGTGACAGCTTCAACACTTGTTGTCCCTAGACCACCAATTGTCTCCTTAATGCCAAAATTTGGTGCTTCAGGACTTCCATCACCTTTAGCACTTTTACATGCACCTGTTGCGCCAATGTCAACAGAATGTAATGTTGATGCTCTACCAATTTCAACACCTTGAACAATTGCGTTCGTTGCAACAGGCAAGATCTGCTCAATGTCAATTGGCGTTGATTCACCAATTGTTGGGGGTTCTGCACCAGCAATGTTGTCAGACTCAATGTGACCATCTCAGCATTAACATCTGGACCATCATCTCTTCCACCACTAATCTCAATTGCATCAGAAGCAGCATTGTGCTCCTCATCAAATCCTTATGCTCTAGCCCTGATGTAAAAATCTATTTTCATCCTCTCTCATTCTTGTTTCAATTCCAGCAACAATTTGGCATTAACAGTCAACTTGTCCAGCAGTTCTGTTTTCTTTTTTTTTTCCACTGGACATGCCTCATCAACCAAGATAGGAAGATCCATTTCCTCCTGGCTTAATGCCCAATCCATTTGAGCCTACACCAACACAAAGTTTGGTTCCAAATCCCAAGTCAGATTTCTCAAGAAACAAAAAAAAAACACTTGTTCGTCATGGATTTGCAATTACAAACATAGGAGTTTGTAGTTAAATACATTGAAGGCATATTAAAGTTGCTGCTGTCAAATTATAATTAAAGGCATATTAGCAAATAATATTACATGGGTTTGCAAATATGTACTAATGTACATACAAATACTTCATTCTGTACATGCACTCAATATATTCTACTAAAACAATCTTAGATTATGCTAAGTGCTAAATAATGAAATCATAAAACCAAACCCAAACTTCTAATTTCTGAACTACCACCATCACAGTTTTCTAGATTACCTAATGTGAAAATCAATATCAATGGCTTCGTAGTTATACACTACATACTTATCATAAACAAATGCAATACACAAATACTTCGCAAATCAATTGATGAAGGATTGATCCCAACCAAGGATGGAGGCACATGCTTAAAAAGACTAAGCATGTTTAGAAAAGAAGTTCACTAATCCTTCATCCCTTTCATTTGTGTTTGTTATTTTTGATTCCCTAAGTAGACTTAGTTGAATCAACTTTAGTTGACTTGTTGACCTTTGACTAGGTTTGACGTGTTGACTATAGTTTACTTGACTTAAGTCAACATGCTAATCTATGTTTATTTGCTTTGTAGGTTAATTAGGAGTAAGAAAGCAATGCTAGGTGGCGCATGGTGATTGGAGAGCATAAATGATGTGGAGGAGAGAGTAAAGCAAAGGCATAA
>Ga0099822_1005256_pt1 | contig 16910 bp, 6 predicted proteins | sample CowpeawhiteBW_FD_76839 | JGI IMG/M metagenome (GOLD analysis project Ga0099822, IMG submission 76839) | Root nodule microbial communities of legume samples collected from California USA - Cow pea white BW | ecosystem: Host-associated > Plants > Roots > Nodule | place: USA: California | collected...
AATTAATTAAAAAATATATAAAATATATAACATATAAAAAATATATATATATATATATATATATATATATATATATATATATATATATATATATATATATATACACTTTATAGACATAAATAACTGCCATCTATACTAATATATAAAAATATTTTTATTTTTGTGTACATATATTTTTTCCATTTAACCCTTAAATATATATTTTAAGTGTTTTTTTCTAAATTTAATAATTTTCTCTTATTTGCTACTTTTTTAATTTAATTATTTTCTTAAATTAAAATAATTTTTTATATTAAAATTCTCATACAAAATAAATACAAATTGTCTACTATAAAAATTATTTTTATTTATTTTTATAATAATAATAATTTAATTTTTTAGAAATTAAAAAATGAAAAAAAAAATATAAATATATAAATTTTCTATTTGTATTTTTATTTTTGTTTTACAATATATATATATATATATATATATATATATATTAATACAATATTTAGGGAAGAATAGAAGTACAAATAATAAGAAATTAATTAATATTATTTAAAATTTTAAAAATAATGGTTAAGTAAAAAAAAATTAACGATCAAAAAGTTTTTTTATTTTCATTGTCCATGTCCCATCAAAAGTTGAATAATTGGAAAGACCATGGAATTTCTGGAACCTTTGAATTGCATATTGATAGTATGTGATACAATTATCATTGTACACCCCTTTTTCAGGATAAATAAGTGGAAGAAAGAAAATTGAATGGAAACAAAAAATAACTCTATCCCATCATCATCTTAAGTTAGTCATTATAATTTGATGCCGATTAATGCCTAAGTTTTCAAATAGAGCTACCTCATTACCACTAAACTTCAAATCAATAATCATTACTGTTCCTTTAATATCTCTTTCTCATATCGTTACCATTCTTCTCACTCCCTCTCAAAATTATAATAAAGATAATATTGGGTAATGGTATTTATGTATGTATTATAAATATTGTTAGTATCTTATTATTTTTAGAAAATTTCAATCAGAAAATATAAAAAATTCTAAATATTTGTTTTAGAAGTATTTTTAACATAATAAATATTACACTTTTAAAAATCATCAACTCGATTAATCAATTAGGTAAAAAATTTACATTAAAGGTTATCCATCCGGAGTCCTTATACTTTTAGTTTTGGATAGTTTAAAAAAATTGTAAAATTGACACAAAATTATAAAAAGAAAATATAAAGTGATTTATATTGGACCAATCATATTAGGCCCAACAAAAATAAGCCCTGTAAACAAGTGGACCGGCCTCATTTGATAAGGTCAATTTCTCCTAGCGAGGCTCTCATGCAAACTGTTTAAAATTAGAAAGGTTACGATTTTGAGTGTTATTTAACTCATTATTACTTAAATTTGATAAAAGCATAACTAAGTTTTGGTTTGATAACTTTTTTATCCTATAAACCTGAATAGAACGTTAATATGAGTTAATTTGATTCAGGTAAAAATTATTTTTGTTGAGAAAAAAATGCACAAATTAAAATTAGTTTATCAATAAATTAATTAAAAAAAAAAACTTGTTTCTTTTATCTTATCTAAAACTTTATTCTTTTAACTTATGCAATTGAGTTTATATAAAAATGAATAAAATTTTATTTCTTTTTTCTCTCCTGTAATGTAAGTACTTTTGATAAATTTGTCGTCCAGCAACGCCATCATCTTCAATTCAACCTTTTTGACTAAAACCAACTAGCGTAGAACAATTTCTGTGATTTTATCCAATAATCAAAGCTTCTAGAACAATGCATATTCCATGATAAATGAATAGAAAACAACATACATGTTTTAAACTCTGGAAAGACAACAAAAAACAATGCTACATGTAAAACGGTGATGAACATTTGCAACTTCGAGAAACAAGATGTTTGTAAAATGTGTCTGCATAATTGGTTATCGTTACCTTCTTGGTTGGGAGAAGGTACGATAATGCGCAAAGATGTTGAACTTGAAGCAACACTACCTCTGATATTATATATGATGAGATTATTAACAATTTTGGTAAAAAGGTAATAAATATTTGAGTTATTGTTTACCTTTGATCTGAGTGTGGGGTCTTCGAAGTTTGAGTTTGATCCCACTTGTCAGCTCAACGGTATAAAGTCTCTGACAGAGAAACAATTGACAGTGACCAAAGCATTCATGGCATAACAAGACCCCATCTTCAGTTTCTGGATTCAAATGTTCGAACTTTGTTTTCCTTTGATTCTCAAATGACGAATTTAAGAAAATGGTATTATGTTCCTTCTGGAAATGTTTGTTTGGCAAACAAAATTCTGTTTTTAGATCGGTGTAGTACAATAATTATAGATTTATCAAAGTGAAAATAGAAAGGTGTATTATTAAACTTTGAAGATTTGGGATCTAGGCCCAGTGAAGTTGTCGTCCCAGAAGTGGGGACGGTGAAGAAAAAAGAAAGAAAAAAATTGAAAGTGAATAGAACAGTTGGTAATGATAAGTCAACTGCTGCAGTGATTGCTTCCAGAAATATGAAGTAAAAGTCTTTATGATGAAAGTAAAAAGGTAATGATAAGACTAGAGAGCCTCATGAATGAGAAATTTCAATGGCGTGAGAGGAAATTCACTGAAGGCCACTTCCAAATACCTACAGAACAGGTTTTTTCTTCCATGATCACACCGAGATAAGTGGATGGAATTTGGATTCTCTATTGTTGTTTTTCTGTATTTTTAAATACACATGATCATTAATTTTAAAATATTAAAATATATTAAAATTATCTTTAAATTATCTTTAAAATACAGTGATTTCAGTCCGTATAAATTATGCAGAAAAAGACGAGTCAGTCTATTATGTGAGGACCTTTTTACGGACTGGACCGATCTACATTGCCATCCCTAAGTGGGACAGGAGCCATGAGGACAAAATGTGGTTGAGTACAAAAACTACCAATCAACCAAATAAAGGTACGACCATAATAATTGTTAGTGTCTTCTTCTTTTATGAAGATAAACAGCAATTTGGCTTCTTCTAACTCTCCCTTTCGAAATTGGCAGAGTAATTCCTCAAATGCAGTGTGCAGATCCTCAAAAATTATAGTTGATATGATACAATGAGATTGGTCTTACGTGCGGTAATTATATAGTATGTATTATTACTGTTGATAACTTTAAGAGCAATGCAAAATCAAATAGCATGCTCCTAATTCATGGTTTCCATAAAAATCTTCTCTACTACACTATTTCAGCCTTTCATTTTCAATCGTTTCCACCTTCTACAGAACTACTACCACCCAGAAAGAGGGAAACAGAAAGAACAAAACCAGGTACAGTGGTTCCAGGATCTTTAAGGACCACTTTATGTCCCAAAAATGAATCTATGCAAAACCAGCTAACAAAAATCAAAGAGTTATTATTAGAAGTTCTTTGAAGCAAAGCAAGTAAGGAACGAAGGTAGATTAGTATAAAGGAACTGAACTATGTCCCATATCCATCTCCAGCTTTCAATTTGTTCATCCCCTCTTCCAAAAGCATTCCCTCGTCACGGCATTCCCGGCTGCAAAATGCCCTCTCGCCCCTGAATTTTAAACCACACAACTACACTCATAAGCTCATATCCAACATATTTTCACTGAGTTTTGTTCAAAATATTCTGTCTTTGTGAATGCTAGATTCAAAGTTTCCCAGAAGTATCTTGCTGTCAGTTTATAAGCTATTGGATAAAAAATCAGTAAAATACTTTTTGTCATTCTCTGATCCAACTTGAAGGTTCAACTCACTGATTCATGTTAACGTTTAACATAAACTTTGATTATACAGATTGTTCAGATAAAAACGCAAATTCTAATTCAAAACACCAATAAAGAAAAACTTCATCAGAGTGTTTTCCATGAATCGGATTTGTCTTGACATTCTACTGGGAGAGGCCAAAGTGATCTGAAGCCAATACAAAAAGGGAGGTTGAAAGTATAATACTTTGTCCATGGAGTGGTCAACAGTATAATACAATCTTAAATTTCATGCAGAGATTAAAAGTTGTAGTTCACAAACACGTCAAATTTTTCTGTCAATTCACATCATTTACGCTTCCAAATCAAGTAGCAAAACTTTAAGAGGTTGTCACAACTGCATAAATTACAGTGGTGTTGTTTATGGGGATGGATGGATACAGAAAAATAAAATAAAATTACCTGTATATGTAGATGTCCATATCCTGTCCAAGATTTTTATTGCAGTAAAAACAGAAGCTCATGAAGTTTTCAGTGGAATAACTGGTGTGGTGAGGTAGAAACACATTTTCCATTGGAGAAGAAGAGCATCCAAAATCAAAACAGCCACTCTCAACGATGCAGTTATCAAATATGTGAGTAGTTCTTGGGTTAGGCCCGTGAGAAATCACTCGGGTGTAGTCCTCTGAAAGCTCCATTTCACTAGCAGAGAGAGATCCCGTGAAAACTCTCGAAGATTTGGAGGGTTCAGGGGTTGAATTGGCAGAACCAAACACGGATTTAGGTGATTGAGGAGAGACTGTTGGATGAGGCAGTGGAGGATTCTGAATCTTGAGCTGGGATCCAAAGAGAATCATTCTGCTTTGTGACTTTGATGTTTCTTCCCCAGGCTTGTTGTCATCAACAAGAGCATCAACAAGACCCTTTGAATCAAGTTTATCCCAGTAACGCTTGTGTTCGCCAACTGGGGTTCTGGGGCTGTTTGTTTCTGACCTAAAAGGGTTTTTGAAGCCAGATAAAGGCTTACTATCGAGTATAGAGGTTGGACTCATCGCATTCTCAGTTTCACACAACAAAACTTTGGATGTGAAATTGGCGAACAACTTGGGAGAACTGAAAAAAGATGATACCAGTTTCTTGTATTTTTCTGGTAGAGACGGTGATGAACTACAAAACGCCATCAAAATCAGAGCTTGTCAATCAATAGAGGATGCTCTGCGTGGATCTCTTTACCACTACCCTTCATTTTTATTCTACACGAAAATAATCAGAATAGTTAAACTATTAAACACCACCCCAAAAAATTAAAACATGTGTGCAGGAAAGAGAGAGAGAGAGAGAGATTGCAGTAATCACCTGAAGGGACACTGCCATAACTTCGAGAAGACAACATCAAAAAACCAATTCTGTGTTTTTATCTGCAGTGTTGGAGACTTGTACTACTAACTAGTGTACTACACTCTACAAACACATGTGCAAAACTGCAGCCAAATAAATTCACTTTCGTTTGCAGAGTCAGAAGCCAGAAATTGGCAACAAGTTTCAATGAAAAAACTCTTCTTTCTCTCTCTCTCTGTGAACCCTGAAGCCTCTTGTTTACAGATTATACTACTAGCAGTGTTAAATTCATTCCTAAACCAGTGAAGAAAATTTGGGGAGAAGATAAAGGAAAAAAAAAAAAAAAGTGAATGAAAATGGTGACTTTTTCCCCGGCTTTGTCGCCCTCTATTGCTCCGTCTGAGGTAATAGAATCAAAAGGGGAGTGAGAAACGACATGCAAAGGGAGTCTCAGTGGTCATGATCAAGGGACCAGAGGTGCATGCATCACACATCAGAAACAAGAAGGGTTGTTTGTATTTTTGCTCCTTCTTTTCGCTACCTTTCAATTTATTTTGCGTTGGTGTCTGTGAGCGCCATTATTTCCCAAACACATCACAAATAAACGAGGGGTGGCTAGAGAGAGTAAAACCAAAACTGGTCCCTGAATTCGGATTCCTACAATAATGGCAGAAGAAAGAGAAAATCGTGAATGAAGAGAAATTGAATTGAAGAGTAGTAGTAGTAGTGGAGAGTTATGTTGGTTGTTCTGTGTTTGGGCACTTAAGAGTGTGCGATGATGAAATCCTGAAAAAATGGCCCATAGATAGAAGAAGAGTGAGAGTGAGGCAAAAACAGAAAACCGGTTTCGTGTGTTGTGATAAAGACGCGTGTGCATAAGAATCAGTGGTTTTTTTTATTTATTTTAATTATAAATTAAAAAAAAAAAAAAAAAAAGAACATTGACTTTCCTCTCACCAATGGCTCTTTGCAATTAACTTTCTTTGGCATGGTGTGGCTTTCTGTGTCAATCAACACAACACAACTCATATACACATTTTTCTACTCAAAATTTATGACTCCAAAATTATTCACTTCATCTCATAACGTTTAAATATATCAGTAATAATAACAATGCACTCTAAATTAGAGCTATAAAAATGAATTGAATTCACGAGTCAATCTGGTTCACCACGGGTCTGGGTTGGATTGGGTTAAAATTTTTTTACAAATTTTAATACGTGTTAATTTTTGATCCGGTTCATCTAGAACCCGACTCATTCGGGTTGAACTCGTGGTGAGCCAAGTTGGCTCACAAACCCGCAGATAAAGAGGTCACACAAATGTTTTTTATTACGTTGAGTTTTACATTTGGGTCATATTAGGTTGTTTTTTTTAACAAACACTTAAATAATTTGTATTTTTTTATTTTAGTTTGTATTTGGATTGTATTAAAGTTTATTTAGATTTTCATTAGAATTATAATTTAGTTTTGACTGAAAATAAAAAAAATGTATTTTTTTTAATTAGGTGAACTCGTGAGTCAACCCGTTTAACCCGTCAACCCGTAGTGGGTCGGACCAGGTTCAAATTTTTTTGACTCGTTAAAAAATGAACCGAGTTGAGTTGACTCACTAAATCATCAACCCATGATGGGTCGAGTCGAGCCGGGTTATCCGTTTTGATAACTCTACTCTAAGTTTAAATAAAAAATATATATCTTATACCAAAAATATATTCTATCCGAATTAATCACTTGGCGTATTATGATAAAACACCATTCTTTAATACTTAAAATAGAGGTTAGGCTTCATCCTTTCCGTGAGACCCAATTTAGAATGTCTTCTACATTAATTGTTTTCACTAAAATATTCTTAATTATGAATCTTTTTTTATTTCAACAGACAACTATATTCATTAATGTTTTAGCTGGTTATGGTTGAACTCTGTTTCGTCTTGAAAAATTATATTGGGAATTTACCTTAGCAGTTAAGACGTGTGGCCAATCAAATTAAACTAATAAGTATATTAATGATAAAATATAGAAGCATTTAAAAAATAAAATACGAATTTGGAAGTAATTTTGAAACGTATATGTAAATTCAAAATAGTAATAATTATATTAGCTAATTTTTTTACCTGATAAATTGTTTAAGTAGGTCTTACAAAAAATTAAAAAATTGTCATTTAGTACAAGAATATTATTGGTTCAACGGTGATGGACAAATTGTTTAAAAATGTAATTAAAGATTGAAATTGAAACGTATATTCTTGTGCAAGAAAAACCTCATTAGAAAAACATATCTTACCAAGTTCGATTTTTCTGAATTTTCTTTTTACTTTAAATATTAAAAATAGTACTTTAAAGATAGTTTTAATATATTTTAAAATTTTAAAATTAATTATCATGAGTGTATTTTGAAGATTCGACATAAAAAAATCATTAAGAAATTCAAACTTCATTCTACCACTATATTTACTATATTTTCTTGACTTCATTCCTCATAAAGGAAATTAATGTAAGTAAATGATCAAAGATATTTATTTCAATCTTATTAATAAATAATAGTAATAATTAATGACCTTCGATATTAAATAACTAAACAATATGGTTATAGAAAAAATTATTACAAAGGATATAATTAAAAAAATTAATAGACATTAAAGGTTGGCGTAAATTTTTATCATATTAATCCATTATCATTTTATATAACTTTTAAAAATTAGACATGTGAAAGTGAGTTAATGGGTTGGCTCACCACAAGTCGGGTTGAAAATGAGTGAACCTAATCCGACTCATTTTAAAGGGAGCTAGAAATTTTATAACTCAGTTCAACCCATCACGAGTTGATGGATTAAGTGGATTGACTCACCAACCCACATAAAAATAATTTTTTATGTATTTATTTTTAAGTATTCATATATTTAAATAATTTTGTAAGCAATCCATGAGATTACAATCATAATAAAATCAATAATCAATATCTTCATCATGCTCACCACCAATATATGATTAATTATTTTCAAGAAAGTGTCTGTATAGTCCAAGAAAACATGGCTAATATTACATATTTTTTGTCATATTATTCAACAAAATATAAATAAAAAAACTACAAACTTTTGTTATGCTAATTTAAAAAAAAAAATCATAAGACAATTTGATCGAATAATTTACTATAAAGATTATAGTTAAAGATTAAAGTATCAACGTATATAACTTGACAATCAAATTAATTAAACATTCAAACTATTCAAATATTATTGAACAACATTTCAGCATTTAAAAATAAGAAATTGTGAACCTATATAATTAGGAGTAGTAAATAATTATTAAAAAAATTTAAAATAATAATTATAAAAATTGATAAAATTTACTATATAAATATTCTTAAAATATTTGCAATTATTTTTACTACATCTTTTTTTAAACGAAAATAATATCTTGTAATAACATTTCTTTATTATCAAACATTTTCGATTGAATTTATCTTATTTATTGGGCGTCATTTTTGTGTATGTAAAACTAATGCCATGCCTTATAAAATAAGGATAATAAAGTGAGTTTTGTCCACAAACCGATTTGGTAGCATTCTAAAATGTGATAAATTGGATCGGAGTTTTCGACCCATAAATTTATTTGGTCCATTCTACTTAACTAGATAAAGATGAAATAATAAATCGACCAAATTGATAAATTTATGAAAAAAATAACATCTCCATTTTGTTAAAATTTGTATTTATAATTCTTTAATATTCTATCCATTAAATATTTTTCTTTAAATAATTCATCAAGTTTGAATATTGATTTCTTTCTTAGAGAAGCATCTTTTTGCAATTACAAGGAAAATGGGTATCGATATTGTATGTGGATTTTTTGAAGGCGGAGATATAGGGGTGGCAATGCGAGCTTCTGCACTGCATTTTAACTGTGGATTGAAATGTTTGGCCAGTCTGGCACAACTGCGTGTCCGTGGCCGGTCGCTTTTTTTTAAAAAAAAATATTATGATAAAACTTTTAGTGTTCAAAAAATTGCGAAACTTTAAAAAATTAAAAAAATTAAGTAAAAACTTTGGAGAGTTGAATGATAAATTGATAATTTAATACTTTTATCATATTTATATTCGTACTATGACATACACAATGTATTCTTTAAATTTTAGCATATTAAAAAATGCATAATACTTGTTTTTTTTTTTCAGTTATACAAGAATTTGAAACATTAACACAAAAGTCTATAAAAAAGGTAACTAATATACACAATTGCAAAAAAAATTTTATGTGAACTTGCTGGCCAACCCGCGCGAACTATGGACTTTGCGGGCTGAGCGAATGCGGGTATGTGAATTTACTATCCTGACTCATCCCGCCTTATTTTTATGGGACTACAAGCTTACCCAACATACCAAACTCATATTGTCACCCCTACAAGAGATGTGACTCCCAAACTTTTAGAATCTAAGTATAATAAGAATTTATGAGATTTAAATTGGATAAATTTTTAAATCTTTTTGTAAAATGTGTCATTTAATATTAATAAATAATAAAATATGAAATTAAATATAAAAAGAATGACAAATATTAAAATATTTTTTATGAACATGAAAGAAAAAAATTAAAACAATTATATATATTTTCATAATCTGATTTTAACTGGAATTTGCTCATTGTAATTTTTTTTAATAATTACTTATATCAATACTTAATTAGATTTTGATAATTTTTTTTAGTTTTAACTCCTTTTTAAATAGATATGCTTATAGAAAGTTAAAAATATTTTTTTAAAATATAAGAAAAATATATATAAATAAAGATAAAAAACGTTATTTTATTCTTTTATTATTTCTAAAGAATGATATTAATATTTTAATTATTTATTTTTGTTACATCGGTACTAATGATTAAATACATAAATTGAGGTGATTGAATATGACATATCAACTTTCATTATATTGGCGAAAACTTCTTCTTTGAATGTGATGGAATAAAATATGCCATCTCCCAGAATTCATTGCATGAAGTCTATTTCCAGCACTTGTAGTGGAATCTAAATCGTATGTAATTGGTGTAGAGTCTACATAATTATTATTCATAAACATCATTAATTATGAATGTCTAAGACACATTTTCATTATGTCTTCACCACTAGGATATCTTTTGTTTTTTTACTAAAAAATCAATTATCATATTTTTTTATATTCTTTATAATTAATTGCATGTATTAACAAACCTTCCACTTATTTCTATTTTTATTTAATTCAAATATTTCTATTTTTTACTTTATTTATTTTTTGTTATTCTTTCCTTTCAATTCAAATAATTTTATTTATTTATATTTATTTTTTCCTCTCTTTCAATTCCATAATCTTTAAGAGAGTCCTAATTTTTTATTATTTTTTTTATTCTCTACTAAATATTAAAAATATACTGTGTTAATATTTTAAATATTTTTTTAATATACTTTAAAAAGTTAAAATGAGTGATAATATAGACACAGTTAAGTAAGAACATAAAAATAACTCCACAGAAAATTCAAATTCCCTTTAAGAACATGAATAATGAGAGCAAAAAAAGCCCAATTATGGTCCACAAATGAAATATCTTCAGCTGGAAATTGATATAATTGTCTGTACATTTATTAGAAATATGTGGTGTGAAAAAACATTACACAACTCATTATTTCTCTGGTCTTGGTATAAATGATTAGCGGGAAAGAAATTGTAATGAAATGGGAGGGAGAAAAGGATTAAATGTTGAATTTTAATAATAAATAAACATAATTATTGAAGCATTAAAACTAAAATATTTAACCTTTTAATATGTGGTTAAATACACTCCTTTGTATACTGTTTGATTCTAACGATGTAATCATTAAGATCAATTATGTATAAGTTTATAAAGGAAGTCAAAAACTGAAGGTGATCAATTATATTAAAAAACAGATAATCAATTGTGTATAAATAAATATAATAAAATCCTTGTAGTTTTTAATTATAATATAATAAACAATTAAAAATAATAATATAAAAATATTGTAAAATAAATTAGTTTAATTTTAAATAATTAATATTATGAGAAAAAATAAAATTAATCAATTAAAGTAATATGTGATAATAAAATGGATAATTAAAATAAAAATAATAAATATAGTAACAATAATTAATTTAAAATTTGATAAAAAAAATTAATATTTTTTTATTGCGAAATACATTTATTTATTTATTAAGATTTTATAATACTTGTGTATGTTAATTTAAATTTGATTTTAATTTTAATTTATATTTTTAAGATTGTATTTTTTTTTTACATTAAATTGTATTTTAAATATATTATATATTATTTATATCTTTTTCATCACATCAATCAAAGGTATTACAAACTTTTTTTCTTATTTTCCACTCATCCCCACTATTTAAACAAGTTAACTTTTCGCTCATTTTTTCTTAATTAAAAAAAATCCTATTTTATATTAAGTTTCACTTTTCTTTTTTCTTTTTCGATCTTTATTCATTCCAAACAAAATACCGAGTTTGGTACAATATAAAAATAACTGATAATAATATTTAAATGAGTTAATTTGATTCACACAAGTTCACTAACCATAACTTATAATTTATTAAGGTCTAAAAAGTTAAGGTCGTAGGCGCAATAATATATGAGTTGTTGTGTAGTGCTTTTGGTTTTGGTTTATTTTCCTTCTCAATAATTTTAGTGTTGTGTGAGGTTTTTTTTTTTTGTATTTTTGGATTCTTTTGACCATCAATTTGTAAAATAGGGTTCGTTCAATTTTTTTTTGCGAAACATGGTCAAGTCGTCGTGGGGGAGGACGACATTAAAGGTGAAGTCGTTCTCCCCCAAGCCGGTTTTTTTTTTTTTGAAAAAGGGGATGTTGTTAGGGTAAAGGCCGGTTTTATAATATTTGAGATTGAAGTCGTTAGACCCAAAGCCAGTTTCACTTTTTTTTTTTTTTAATGTTAGGCGATGAAGCGGCTGTAGAAAGGAAAACCATTCATACGAGCACTCTCTGATAGAGGATGAGCGCTCTGTGAGCTCAACAAGATGCATCATGAAAAACTTTATCAAAGATCTTTTTGTGTTTTGAGTTGATTCAATCAAATTTATGATAGAAGGGATATTGCTTGGCCCATGGAGACAGGCCAAGACTCTGAACATCTCAACCATTTCATTCCCGGACCTCCAAGAATTGTCACCCAGCTTTTGTCCAACTTCTGTCGTATTTTAATTGAATTTCCTCGTGCTGGTTTATAGATTGCCATCACTATTGGTGTTGTTATGAAGGCTGTGAATAGAGCCATAAGCACTAAAATTGCAAATATTTCATGGTTTCAATTATGAAAAAAAAAAGTTGTTACGTTAAAACAGAAAAAACAAAAACTAAAAGTGAAACCATCATCCAACTTAACGACTTCAATCTAAGATATAAATAAACCGGCTTCCACGCTGACGACAACACTTTTTTAAAAAGAAAAAATAAAACCGGCTGAGAGGAGGACGACTTCATCTTTAATGTCGTCCTCCACTACAACGACTTGACACTGTTTCGCAAAAAAAAAATTGAGAGACCCTATTTTACAATTTCAAAATACAATAGATTCTAAATTACAAAAAAAAACGGTGTGTGAGATAATATTATGAGATGTGTTAGTTTTAGGTAGTGTCATCTAGTGGCGGTCGAAGAACTTACGTACATTAAGAGTTCCCATCGAAAATTTTTATGCATGTAAAACTCTATCACTTATGTGTCAGAAATTGAATGTAATGTTTAACGTCGAAAATCACCTTATATCCCACTTCTATCATTTATCCAAAACTATTATTATAGGCTTATGGAGAAAACAAAACCCGCAATGTTGTTTAAAAAACTAAATAGATTCATTTAAGGAAATAATGTTTCAATATGTCTATTTAAAGAATTTTTCTTTAAAAGATGATTATTTTAAGAAAACAAAAATATTATATTTTAAACTTATTATACATGATCTCTGTATTGTAATATATATATATATATATTATTTTATTTTATTTTCAATTTTCAAAACTATTAAAATTCATTTACCGAAGAGATAAACTAATGTAACGGATATATGGTTAAGAAGTCAAACATCACGTATAAATACACTGAGAACTTTTTTTGATATGAAGTGTTTAATTGTATTTTTTTTTATATTCATGTATTTTATTTGTATTTCTTATGGATCTTGTTTATATTTTTGGCATAACACTTTAAATTTTATTATTTCTCATTTGTGAAATGATCTATACAAATAAATAACATGCAAATAAATTATATAGGTAATAACATTCACCAACAATTTTATAAAAAAGTTATTTAAAAAAATAAAATTTAAATGGATGAACCGAGTTTTATGCATATATTATTAATTTTTTTTTGGCAAAATTTAAAATTGAAAGATAAGTTGGTGTTATTGTTATTATTATTATTATTTAATAATATTAACATGACCCGACTTTTCATCTTCTCCGCAATTAAAATAATTTTTTTTAGCAAAGATCGATCTCACTTAGGTTAGAACCTGAAATCATATGCATACTATCACTGTTTTTAAAATAAATATAATAAGCTTGATTAGAATATTTATGTATTTCTTGTATTCATAGATTTGTTTCTCTAATTAGTACAAGAAAATGCCAAAGTGTGCAGATTGACCTATAGTTTGAGTGGGCTTAGCCCAAACAAAGCCCAAGCCCAATGAAGGTTTTAAGGAATATAAAGTGAGTTAACTAATAATAGGAGGAGTGCTGAGAGTGGAAGTAGGGTTTCAGACGGCTGCGGAGAAGACCTGACCAGACCAGACCTTGAAGCAGCAGAAGAAGAGCAACTATGGCGGTCGGAAAGAACAAGAGGATTTCCAAAGGAAAGAAGGGTGGCAAGAAGAAGGCGTTAGTGCCCATTTCCTTCACTTTCTTTTCTCTTTAACTTTTTGTTGCAATCTCTTTAACTTTTCTTGCATCAATCCGCAGCGCCGATCCCTTTTCCAAGAAGGATTGGTACGATATCAAGGCCCCTTCTGTGTTCCAGGTCAAGAATGTGGGCAAGACCCTCGTCACTCGTACCCAGGGAACCAAGGTTTTTATTTATGTTTTCACGATCTTATATGTATTTTCACCCTATTTTTATCAATCTTGCTATACAGTTTCATTTTTGTATATGGCATGGGGCATAGGGGTTGAATGACTGTAGGGTTTGATCTGCATATACTCACTTAGACAAAAAAGATAGAATTTTGTGGAAAGATTTGAAGGATGAAAAGTTGAATGTTGTATCTGGCTGTTCTTTATCTCTACGAACCTGTTTGTTGTTTTGGTGTCTTATTCGTTGTTTTATTTCAGTATTGTAGGTTTGTCGTTGTACTTGTCTTGTTTTCTGACTTTGTCCATGGTCTGGAGTGTTATAGTTGTAATAATATTTGGGAGGTGTTATTCTGTGTACATGCACTTTAAATTTCTAAGCTTATTGTGAGTTTGTGTAGTTGGTGATGGGTTGACTGACTGTTTTGAATAATAGATTGCTTCGGAAGGACTCAAACACAGAGTTTTTGAGGTCTCATTGGCTGATCTTCAAGGGGATGAGGACCATGCCTTCAAGAAGATCCGTTTGAGAGCTGAGGATGTTCAAGGAAAGAATGTTTTGACAAACTTTTGGGTAAGATAGTGGCCGGAGTTATTTTTTACACCCTTTTTGACAGATGATTTCAATTAGATTGGGAATGTGTCTTTTTAGGGAATGGATTTCACAACTGACAAGCTGAGGTCTTTGGTCCGAAAATGGCAAACTTTGATCGAAGCTCATGTAGATGTGAAGACCACTGATAATTACACTCTGAGGATGTTCTGCATTGGCTTTACCAAGAGGCGCAGCAACCAAGTGAAGAGGACTTGCTATGCACAATCGAGCCAAATTAGACAGGTACCAACTCCTTAGAGGTTGTATGCTTAAATGTTTTGTATCCAATTTTGTTTTAAATATGCAGGGAAAAGTTTCTATATTGATGTTAAATATAACATGTTTTTATTGCATTTCTTTCTATTGTACCTAAGATAGTAATATAAATTTTGAAGGATTTGAACCAAGTTATATCAACATTTGCTCTTGGAATTGCACTTCAGTACATGTGCTCTAATTAAACATTGCCTTCCATATTTATGAACATGTTTTCTGAAAGTATGTGCTCTTGGTTTATTTTGTTTAATATATTGTTTATGGGATGAATGTGTTACATATCTGAGATTGTAAAAGGCACCGTTGTCCGTTTAGATCCGCAGGAAAATGAGAGAGATAATGGTTAACCAGGCTACAGCCTGTGATTTGAAAGAACTGGTCCGCAAGTTCATCCCTGAGATGATTGGCAAAGAGATCGAGAAAGCAACATCAAGCATCTATCCCCTACAAAATGTGTTCATTCGTAAAGTTAAGATTCTGAAAGCTCCAAAGTTTGACCTTGGCAAATTGATGGAGGTATGTCCTTTTTGTTTGAATTTTTAATTACTTTTTTTTTTATTCAATGAAAGATATTTCAATTAGTTGATGATATTCGCGCCTCATTGAAGCAGTCAGTCGAGCATTGCTGATTTTTCTTTGTATTATTGTGTGGTATCGGCAGAATGGTTTAGTCAAAAGCTTTTTTTACGCATGGGATTCCCTATTTTTTATAACGTCTTCGTTCTTTTCCTGTTGGTTTTTGACCTTATTTATTGGTTATGAAGCAATTTTAGTATAAATTTTTTACCATTGTTAGTGCACAGTACTTGTATAATAACGTAAACAAAACTTGGTAAGTGTTTTTATATGTTACATTTTGGGTTTTATACTTGTAGGTTCACGGGGATTACTCGGAAGACGTTGGAACAAAGGTCGACAGACCTGCTGATGAAACTGTAGTGGAGGGAGCAACTGAAGTAGTTGGAGCTTGAACTGTCTCATAATGAATTTTTGTTTATTTAGAATTGCTGTTGCATTTACTAATATTTATACTTAAATTTTGTTTTGGCATTTAGGAGAGCATTTGTTTTTTTCAATCTGGATTTTCGGTTTCTTAAGCTTTATTGGAGACGCTAAAATTTCTTTGCTATTCCGTGTGCATGTTCTCATCCCTATCATAATTTGTGCAATCTTTGCATATTGTTTTTACTATCGATCGTGCAATAGGATGAGATGTGTGGCTGCCATCTGAATTCAACATCCAACCATTGACTTATTTGTTGCAAACCTTTTCTCAGAATTTCGATTCAACATTTTTCAATTGTTATATACCTAAACCTAATTTTAACCACCCCATTGGATATGCATGTTCGGGATGAATGATCGTTTGTCTCTGTAAGCCTTACTCAGTGATAAGGAACATTAAACAATAAGTCTGATAGTATCAAAGGTGGAGGAGTTGATTTTTCTTATTTCTAAATTCATCCTTATCTTTTTGCTTTTCCTATTTCTATTGTTATGTGAGATATTTTAAACATAAAAAATTAAAATTATTTGTAGTTTATCTTTTTATTTTAGTATTTAAACATTAATTTATATTCAATAGTTCCTTTAATTACAAGCTTAGCATTATAGGCATTTTGGTAACAATTTAAGAATTAGTAATTTTAGACCTTTTGAGCGAGAATATAAAAGATTCAGTGAACTAGATTATAGTTACATGTTTTTCATTTTCTTTTAAATTTAAAAATGTGAATAGTAAAAGTGTATTATAATTACTTATATTAATTACATCTAACAGTCCAAAGTAAAAATATATAATGTTACATTTAAATTTAAATATATAGATAATATATATATATATATATATATATATATATATATATATATATATATATAAAATATTTAT
>Ga0099822_1005264_pt1 | contig 16898 bp, 11 predicted proteins | sample CowpeawhiteBW_FD_76839 | JGI IMG/M metagenome (GOLD analysis project Ga0099822, IMG submission 76839) | Root nodule microbial communities of legume samples collected from California USA - Cow pea white BW | ecosystem: Host-associated > Plants > Roots > Nodule | place: USA: California | collected...
AAGGTCTTATATGTGTAAGACTAATGTCATATAACCATATGGAATCACAATCTCCCAATGCCCATGCCATAACCATGCCCATGTCTATAACCATAACCTATATGAAAAAATATAACCTATCACGTGGCATAACCATATTTTGACACGTGACAGTATTTTTTAATTAAAAAATTTTAAAAAGTTCAAAAAAATTATAAACCGACACGTGACAAAATCCTAATTTGACATGTGTTAACTTTTTTAAGTAAAAAATTAAAAAAACCACGAGCTGACACGTGACACACAATTAACATCGTCAATGATACTTTACCGGAAATGATCAAATTGAAACAAATTTTCAAAAATAGGACCCGATTGGGATGACTTGAAACTGAAGGACCCAATTAAGATCTTTTAACGAAAAATAGAAACCTTCTGTGTGGTTAAACCTAAAATACATAAAATAATTTTTTTTTCGGCTCATAACTCTTGGCTAACCCATACAAATATTGTTTTTTAACATGTATACAACCACTCTTGGCTAACATGTTAAATATTTTTTAATAACCAATTACTTTTAATTAAAAATAGAGTATTTACTTTTAATAACCATTAGTAAAACATTTAATAACGGATTTTACCATAACGTAATCAAGTCTAAAGCGAGAATTTTGATGTCAATTTTACCAACAAAAATATCCACTGGTAATAAAAGTTTTAAACTATCAACGAATTTTACTGATTACTGATTGATCCATTATGATAAATATTTCATCGGTAATTGAAATTATAAAATTTATCAATAAATTTTATTTTATGGGCATTTTTTTTAATTGGTGAAAATTGTTACCAGATGCTATTTTATAGATGAATTTTTTTGTTCGATATTTCATTGGTAATAAGATTTTTTGTTTCGTAGAGTTTGCTCTAGTAATATTGTTTCCCTCTCAGGTGACTTCTACATGAAGAAATTGATTTTTTCGGTAGATAAATGTTATGTATGTGTGTAAATAATAGATATTATTTAGTAATGAGGATTGACCTATGTATGAATTTAAATAATAAATTTGATTGAAATAACGTTGAATTATATTTGATTGAGTCGCATATGTACAGTTTTGTTTTACATTCATAAGTAATTTGAGTAAAGGAACAAAGTCTTCTTTCTTCAATAATAGTTTAAGCCATGTAGACTAATACATTAAGTGATAAAAAAACTGAGACAAAATTCTTTGCGCGCACGTGGAATTATCTAATTCTAATTCACTTTTTTATCTAATTCTATTTAATTCACTTTTTTATATTGTTTTAGTTGCTTATTATTATTATTATTATTATTATTATTATTATTATTATTAATTTTTTTTACTTGATTACAGGAGGAGAAGATGAATATGGTAACAAGTTTTGGTGATAGTTCTATACAGATTTAGAATTACTTACTAGTTTATGTTAAATTTTAAAGATATTTATTTTAATATATATTGATGAATATTTTGGACAGAATATATTTCATAAACTCTTCCTTGAGTAAATTCTTCTTTCATACAAACTTATTTATACTATTTATTTCAGTTAGTATATTTTCACTACAAAAAAAATTCTTAATTTATAATCATTTATAATAACAAAAAATAATTAGTTATTATAATAACTAATTTAGATATTAATTTATAAATTAAATACTGTTGATAACTAAAATAATTTCAAAAATTATAATTAGTCTATAAATTAGTAATTAAAATGATTTCTGTTATGAATATCTGAATCGATCATTAATATTAATTACCTAAATTTTATTTATCAAAAAAATTGATCTCTAAATTAGTTTTTAATTAAAAAATTAATTTTTAAATTGATTTCTAAACATATCTTTTGATCATAGAATTTATCATAATTTGATAGTTTTACGGTGGTGTTTATATAGAATGCTATATCTATTTTGTCTTATATTTTTATTAGAATTACTCTGTATTTATTTAAATGACGAGAGGTGAAAAAATGTACCATGCGAGAGTACGTAAAGTTAATTTAGTGGTACTTGTAAGATTTAATCTTATGTAACTTATATCGATTTTTTTTAAATCCCTAAAAATTTTAATATAACCAGATTTTTTTTTTGAATATGACCAAAAGTAAACTTTAGTCATAATATTTTTTAAGTATAGTTCCAGAAATTGCAAATGCAACATCTTGAAACAAAATATGAACAGAAAAATTGAGAATTCATGTTGAAGATTATTATTATTCAAACTGATCGATAACAACAATAACGTTGTTTAATGTATTATGAGTCCCTATTCAATAAATTTGAACATAAAAGTTTGTTTCACATTAGATTGATTGAGTCAAACGTCAATGTTTATCTTAAAAAGAGTGACTTTAAAGTCAATTTCATCTCTTTAAAGTTTAAATAGACATTCAAACATTCTAGAAGAGACAGAAGGTATGAGGAAAAGTAACTCATTTATAGAAAAACTGAAGTTATTTTAGTAGAATTAAAAAAAATTATCATTATTTATTTTTAATGCTTATAATAATAATGGAAAAAATATTTTAATGTTTTTTTTTCTTATTTGAGTGATATTGAACCAAGAAGATAACATAAATTTGAGAGTGTCAAGTGTTAGTTTGTATTAATACCTGAAATGAGAAAATGATAATTAACCTGAATTATTGGGTTTAAATTATTGATTTTAGAATATGATTCTTAAAATTTTTAAAAAGACTCATAGCCACGTCTTAATTTTGTTTTTATTAGTGATATTCAAAATTGATGACTAATCTAGTCAGAGGACTTTGAATAAACCTGAATGAAGTAGGTATTTTTTATTTTGAATCTACATTTGTTGGTGTAGTTAAGAATCATATATAAAGAAAAATAAAATAAAAATGTTTGGAAAAGTACATAAAAAATTGCTTGAATGTATAATACAAAGAAGTAAATATCTTGAAAGCAATACGTTGAATTGGTGTTTAAAGTTAATAAAATAATTTTGAAAATTATGCATTATTAATTGATTTAGTATTTGGGGTTTTAATAGATATGAACATAAATAAAAGATAAAACAATTTTTTAATTAAAATGATAAATCATCAATATGTTTAGTTCTTAAAATTATAATAATTAAAATATTGAACTGTACGTATAAATGTTTAAATAAACGTGTGTACTGAAAAAATGTTTAAATAAACGTGTGTACTGAAAAAATGTTTAATTATTATTATTATTATACATTAATATTATTACATGTGTTTGTGATTTATCTTATTAAATCTCGCTGAATTAGTTAATTAGACAATCGATGCTCGTTAACATTCCTGATACAGTCATGTAAAAAAGCCATATTAAAAATTTTCCAAATAGTTTTGGTAGACAAAATATATATATATATATATGAGAATTCAAAATCATTGATTAAACAACACTTTATTTTATGTTAATTGATTTACGTGCTTGATGTTGTATTTTAATTAATGTAAAAGAAACACTTTGAAACATAATTGATGTTACCAGTGCAGAAAGAGTATTTGACACATAATTGATGTCACCAGTGCAAAAAAAGTTTGACAGTGGTTATTTTTATTATTCTACTCTGATTCCAAAACCGAGACATATAAGACCGAGGCAAAAAATGGTAAGTTTTTTGTCTCGGTTATTACTCGAGGCAAAAAATCATATTTTTGTCTCGGTTCTGCAGAGAACCAATGTCATATACTGTCTCTTTCTACCTCAATTCTACATAGAACCGAGGTCATATATTGTCTCTTTTTGCTACCATAACGCCAACCATAACTGCCGCCACCACCACCGTCAGAAATCCTTCAATAGAGGCAGCGTTGGAGGCCAAGTCAATCATTTATTATGGTCCAAAACCAAGTCAATGAGCTCGAAAATCATGAAACCAACCTCCCCCAAAGTGACGTGTGCGGATCAGATTAAGGTCTGACCCAAAACGACAACGTGCAAAAGTTGGCAATCAATGTTGGAAGAAATAGAGAAGTGGAATGCATTTTCAAAACGAAAAAAAAAGTGGAATGTGTTTTCAAAACGAAAAAAAAAGGGGAACGCATTTTCAACTTACCCCTTGCGAGAAATGACGGCACGACGATGGCTGGAAGTGGGGAAGAAGACGCCGTAGAGGCTCGTCGAAGAAGTGACCGTTTTCGTCGGAGTAGAATGGTGGCATTGACCAACTTTTTGGCACTGATTTTCTTAGAACCGAAGCAGAAAGACATCTTTTGCTTTGGACATATGTTGAACCGAGACATAAAACTTGAAAAAAATTGCAAAAATGTCATCATACAATTTTATGCTTTGGTTAAGTGATAACCAAAACCTATAACACGAGTTAAAAAATCAAAACTGCACTGGTGTGTATAATCATCACATCTAAAAAGAAGAAGTTGTTACTTAAGTATTTCATATTAGTCAATAATTATTCTTCGAAGATCATTGTACCACACGGCTAACACTTTTTTATTGCTGAAGCATGGCTAAAGATATTGTTACTTAAGTATTTCATATTAGCTCAGATCAAGGAAACCAACCATGGCTTAAAATATTATTTTTTATGGACTAATTAATTCTAAGCCGAAATCATTTTAAATGAAGATCATCCGTACCCTATTAAATAAGTAGCGTTTTAATGTACGTACTACAAAATCATTTATTCGAAGGGAATTCACAACTACATTTTTTATTATAAGAAATTAAAAAAAGTATAAATTTAAGCAGTATATAAATTATTATAATTAAAAGTTAGTTTGTGGTCTTCGTATAATTAACAACTTAAAATAATTATGTTTATTTATCTTTTAATTTGAATTATTTATATAATATAATTAACGTTTTTTATATATAGTTCATTTCTCACAACCTACATAAGTTTTAATTTGATATACACTTCTTGCATAAATAAAATTATCGATTATTATTGAAAGAAGCAATAATTATAATAATTTACTTGGTGTACAATATATGTAACTTTCTCTTTGATTTTTGTGTTTGCAAATGCATTGCAAAGAGAACATATTACGTTATATAATATAAATAAGTATTTAGCATATGCTTTTTGAAAAATTAGGTTGTAGTATTTTTTTTTTTCAAGTTTAACCACAAGAACTTTATTAGCATAATTATAATTTTTTTCTGAAGTGTATGGACAGGACAATTATAATTAGGTATAACTAAAACTGTCTCTTCATGGATGTCTTTTTAACTTTCCATGCGCCTTCTGTTTGGTCTCTCATAATGTTTTTTTTAATTTTTCTTTCCACGTGCAATGTACTCACTCGTGAAACGAGTTTTTATTTTTATTTTCATTTTTATTGTTATTCTCACCGCTGTCTTCTTTTGACAATTTATGCAAATTTCAAATCTCAAAAAAAAAAAACCACGTTTTAAATATTACGTGAACTACTAGTGGGTGGGAAACAACTCTAAGTAAGTATATACTTATATACTTGATCACTCTATAAATAACTTCAACTTCTGCTTATAATATCTCAACTCAACTCACTCATAGTTAGTTATCAAATCACACAAACATGGGTAGGGTTTGTTCTTTGTTTCACTCATTGCTCTTCATTTCTTCCCTTTTATTTGCTTCTGAAACCCTAGTCTCTTCTAGGACATTGGAAAAAAGACCCCCCCTTGTCCCTGGACTATCGTGGAATTACTATTTTCCTTTAGAATGTCCCACTCTTGAATGGATTATTAGGAATAATTTGGAGAAAGCGTTCAAGAAGAACAGTGGATTAGCTCCTGGCATACTTCGACTCTTCTTCCATGATTGCTTTGCCAATGTAAGATTTTCATAAAGTTTCATCAAATATTTGATAAAGAAATCGATTTGTGTATGATAAATGTATTGAATTGATGGTTGAATTTGGAGTGAACCAGGGTTGTGACGCCTCCATATTGTTGAATGCACCAGATGGAAATGATGAGAAGAGTCACCCTGCTAACGTTGGTATAAGGCAAGAGGCTCTTCTAGCCATTGAAGAACTTCGACGTGTCATTTACAAGCGGTGTCTACCAGTTGTTTCATGTTCCGACATCCTCGTTGTTGCAGCACGTGAAGCTGTTCGCCAAGTAATTTCTTTCATTTCATTCGCTGTTTCTTATTGCATTTTCATTCTTCTCTGTTTCTTCTTCTGTTTTGTTCATTTTTGTTGCTTTTTGATTGGGTACAGATGGGAGGCCCAGATTTCGATGTGCCACTGGGAAGGAAAGACAGCCTCACGTTCGATCTAGACGGACCCAACAACCTCCCGCCGCCGTTCTTCAGAACCCAACAGCTATTGGAAGTGTTCGGCAAGCGAGACTTCGACGCCACCGACGTTGTCGCCCTCTCCGGCGCCCACACCTACGGGAGGGCTCACTGCTCCTCTCTGGTCAACAGAACCATCGAATCTGACCCACCCATCGACCCGGACTTCAAGAACAAGCTGGTGGCAACGTGTCCCACGCCCCAGTCCTCGAACACCGTGAACCTGGACGCGCGCACCCCGACCACGTTCGACAACATGTACTACATCAACCTGCTGAACCGGCAGGGTGTGTTCACCTCGGACCAGGACCTCGCCAGCCACCCCCAGACGAAGGAGATTGTGAACCTCTTCGCCTCCAACCGGAAAGAGTTCTTCGATAGTTTCGCGGACGCTTTTGTGAAGGTGAGCCAGATCGACGTCATCACCAGCCGTCAGGGGAAAGGGGAGATTCGCGACAGGTGCTTCGTCGCCAATAAGAAGAGTTCGGTGGAGGCTGTGGCGGAGGAACTGGTGGAGCTGGCGGAGGCCATTTGAGAAACGTGTTCTTCTCGTGTTTTGAGTTCTCCGAGGTTACGTTGGATTGTGTAATAAAATGTGGATGATGCTTTTATTTTCTTCTATCTTCTCCTTTCTTTTTATTGTTTCAATGCAAATCGGTTTTTTTACCGTTATGTTATGAAACATGTTCTTACAAAAATGTGTTAGTTGACCAAAAATTTATACTGCAAAGATCAATTCGTACCGAGCGTGAATGATTTCTAAAATGTATGAAGGTAACTTTTTCATAAATTTTAAACAATAAAGTCGTCTTTATTAGAATTTGGATTCTTTACTATTTTTTTTATTATTTTTTTATTGTACATTCATAATACACTGATTACTATTAATTTTAACATGTTAAAATATATTAAAAAGATATTTAAAGTACTAACATAGTATATTTTTAATGTTCAGACAAAAGACAATACCAAATAAATAAGTAAAAAATTTGGACTCCATTAGAATTGGTAATGAACCGAAGTCGTTAGGGATCTTATAACGACTTCAGTTTGTTGAATTTTGTTTATATCAATTGATTATTTTTTTAATATATATAGATGTGGATTATTGTTGTTGATATATCAGACATCAACTGTTTTGCAACAATGAATATGTACCATACTCCTATAAAAGTTAATAAAACACATTGTTCTTATTAATCAAACATAGTTTACTCTTTCATCAGAGTTTTTAATACAAATCAATACACTTCATTCTCCATCAAACTCATATGTATAGAGCTCTACACGTGATGCTAAGGTTGTGGCCTTGATTTTGATATGGGGGAGTAGTAATGCTATTGAAGATGCAGTTGCAACCTGAGACGTTTAGTAAACATACGATGCAGCTCGTTCATTGCTTCTGATCTACGAAGCTTCTTTGCAAATATCAATGAAACCTTTTCTCAACAAAACTGAAGTTGGTAGGATGCATAACGAGTTCAATTCATTATGAATACAAAGAAGTTGTTAAGAATATACTTCACCTTTTTCAAAACTTATGAAGAAGTCGTTCGCATTCATGATTACTATAACAAAATATTTAATTAGTAACCAATTTTAGTAATCAAAAGTTATTAATTATTATAATGACTAATTTAGATACCAATTTACAAAGTAAAAAAATTATTAGTTACTAAAATAGTTACTATTATGAATAAAAAATTATAATTAGTGGGTTTTTTTTTTTGTATTTCAAAGTCTTTTTGAATCAAATTTGTAAATATGGGTTTGTTCATTTTTTTTTGCCAAATAGGATTAAGTCGTTAGGGTGAAGGACGACATTACAGGTGAAGTCGTCCTCCACCCAACTGGTTTCTTTTTTTTTTTAAAAAGGCAATGTCATCCTTAGAAAGGACAATTTGTGTGTTAGGAAAAAGTGAAATCGTCATCATACATGACAATTTCACTTTTCAGTTTTTTTTCTTAATCAATGAATTTTGATTATTTTTTAGTTTAAACTTATTGGAAGAATAAATAGTAAAAACAAATTAATGGAATAAAAAAAACATTAATATATTTTAACATTGATTAATAATTAAAATACAACAATTAAGTTAGTAGAAAATCGTTTGTGTCCTCCAGTTCCACATGGAGGTCGTCTTCTGAGTCTGGTTGGTTGTGCTGGTGGTTGTTGTTAGTGTGGTTCATCATGATCATCATCTTCATGTTGATGACTTTGAGAAAATTAGGGATGGTGAACCGTTGTTTGGGGGGTTTGAGAAGACATTGGCGAAGGATAGAATGACATTGATGATGAAGCTCCTAGATAATAGGCAGATGGTGGTGTCATGGTTGAAGTGCCAAACATCTGTGATGGACCAACACCATAACCTGACTGATGCAGGAAGAAACTGTACGAGGAAGGGACATGTTGGAATTGGGTGTTTGATAGGTTGCCAAACTGAAGGTGTGAATGTCCAAATATTTGACCGTGATCCATAGACGAGTGTCCAAAAAATTATTGGGGATGACGTATAAAATCTGGAAAAGACTCGACATGGCCAATGTAGGTGTGAAGCATGTTGGGAAGGTTCTTGTGACATATCATACTATAAAATAAATAGCAAGGCCATTGCCATGAATAAGTACGCATGATAAACAGATGTACAACATTGTAGTAAAACTGACCTCATCGTTAGAAGATTGAATATTTGGAGATATATAGCGGATAATATGGTTTGTGTACCACTGCATGTAGGGTGTTTTATCACGCAAATGACCGTTTCCGCTAAACGGTGTACCTTGAATGACCCAATTTTGTCGGTCATTCCAAATTGCAATGTACTGGTGATGATGTACCACCCAATCTCTTTCATTTCTCCCACTCCATCCTTGTGGACTTGATCTAGGTTAATCGGGTCAGGCAAGATGTTTTGTCTTAAACCAAATTGATTCGTGACCCTATCCGCCTGATGGATTTCGACTGTCGTAGTGAAGCAAACTATAGGGACTATTGCTCTAGCCACTAGAGGGATGTCAACCATAATCAACCGACTAACTTCATTTTGAATGTAAGGCCTCCACAAGAACTGAAACGAATTTGTCGACATTAGTTTCAAATTAAAAAAAAATCTTTCAATTAACTTAATTATTACTTGTCTTTTACGAATTTTATCAAATCTCAAGTGAAATTCACTAACTGAATTGGAACCAACATTTGTCCGATGCGCTTGGTTCATCCATTTAAAAAGTGCATCAATTTCAAGTAAGTTAAATTACAAGGCAAGTAGAAGAAAATAAATTAATTAAGTTAAAAATTAGCTTTTACCTTCTGTATACGGGGAAACCATCCCCATCAACCACTTCCTCATCACTTAAAGGCTCAAGTTGTGGAGCTATAGAAGTCATCCTCTCCCAAGCCCAACATTGTAACAAAATCATGCATCCACCAATATTTTCTTGGCTTAGGTGAATGCCATGATCTAGGCCACGATATAGACAGGCCAAAACTACAAACCATCAACTATAATTATTGACTACATTCAAGTCAGTTAGCTTAAGTAGATACATCACATGTACCTTAGCGGTAAACATGTCTGGCATTAAAATGCTTCCAATCAATATTAGTATGTACGCTCTCACACATTGAGCAATAACATTGTTGTTTACATACTGTGGAAGTTGTTGGAAAGTACTATTTAGCCAAGAAACTCTAATTGAGTTTCCTCTTATCACCGTCGGTGGTGGAATTACCCCTAGATGTTCAGGGAAGGTCGAGAATATGTCTTCCACCATGGTGGGACCAGTGACCACATCTCCATCTATCGATAGGCCAAGGAGGACTACCACATCCTCTAAGGTCATAGTGGTTTCTCCATGTGGAAAGTGGAATGTGTGAGTTTCTATCATCCACCTTTCTAATAAGGAAGTGATTAGAAGGTGGTTGACATCCATGTCTGGAATATACAAGGCATGTCCAAATCCAGCCTGTTCAATTAAATATTTCACAGGCAAATTGATTAAGTCTTGGTTGTTTAGAATCCAGACTCCAGCTCGTCTGGGTCTAAGAACTCGTTCATTGCCTTCCCATAAGTCCTTCGTAATATGTTCATGCTGAAGGCAGAGTAGTGACATATTCGGGGGTAGGCGTCGGTTGTTTGCCATGCTTAAAAAAATTTAAAAATGGATGAGAGGAAATTAGAGTAAGACGAAAATATTAATTATAAAGATCAAAATTATTGACTAAAATCTGATGCGTAAAATAAAACTTTAAAAAAAATGCAAACCTTGAAAATAGTAGCAACAAAGTAGGTGAAGAAGTGTTTCTAGAAGTTCAGTGTACAATGAAGCAACCCAAGTAAAGTGAGAGCAAAATGTGTAGAATGGCCTAATGATATTAACGTGAATCTTTGCAATGGCCGGTGTCCAACTACACTCACTCAATTATTGTATCATGCATTCAAATTCACAATGAATGAGGTTCTGAAAGCATTCAAATAATGCTTGAAAAACTGCCAAGTTATTAGACTATTGCATGCAAATTGAATACTGTGTATGACATAGGTAATAGGAGGAATCTTTGCAATCAACTATTTCAAAGAAACCCGTGAAAGTGAAGCAGTAAAGTGGCCAATGTCTCAGTAGAAGCAAACAAAACCACGTGCTACACAACAGTAAAATTGTTATCACCTGAACCGGTTTCCTTGCAAAACCATCATCACCAGGACCGGTTTCTATTTAATACGAAACCAAAGTCGTCCTTTGGTGGACCAGTTTCCATTAACTGCCAAACAAAGTCATCCTCACGCACACTGGTTTCCATTTATGATGAATTAAAACCGTGGTCATGGTTAGCGACTTCATTAAAGCAAGTCGTTGGCATTGATTACGGTTTCAGTTCAATAATTAAAGGTTTCTGCATGACAAATAAATTATTGCATGCACACCCATTTCAAATGACCTACTTATGTAGAAAAACCTTGCGTTCGTGCACAACACAAGTAGAAGAATACGTTATGTTGCTACGACACTTTTTACCACTGTAACATGATTTATGACATAACAATTTATTAACACTATAAAAAAAATATGTGAGGGAGGGATAAATCGTGATTACATTATTGAAAAAAATTGAAAAGGAAGGGAAAGCCGAAGATGAAAGAAAATTCGCTTACCTTTAACTTTCACATAATCATTGTTTACTAATTAGTTGCTCTCAATCATTCAATAATTATTTATTGGCTTTTCAATAAATGAAATCATTTCAAATATTTTGTCTAAACATTTTTATTCTCTAGTAATGTATATTACTTTTTTTTATTCTCAAACATTTTTATACACGCCAATGCGAAAAGGTAGCATCCCTGGCTTCAGGAGTGCCATCATATAGACACATATCTTCATCATACCTCCTATTCAATATCTTATTCCTAACTGACTATGATTTGACCTAGTTATTATAAATCTTATTCACCAATTGATTATAAATATATCAATACTAAAAGATGTCTACATGGGATGGGATGATGATAATTCAAAGGAGACATACCACATAGTTTCATAAAAGCTATGAATCAGAGAAAGAAAAAAAAGACAAACAATGTTAGTCATAAACTAAAAAGGTACAGAGCAAAAAGATTAATGTAATTGCTTACCCTTATGGCTTGAAGTGCCTAGTAAGGCACATTTTTGAACCATTTTCTAACCTACATTTCTAAACACGTTAGTAACAAAGTTTGAACATATCAAGACAAGAATAAAGACCAAAAGTAATACCAATAACTTGCAGATAGAAATAGTACAATATTTGCAGCTTAATGCTTAATGTTTAGCAAAAAGTTATTGTTGCTATAAGAGTCGCTCAACGTGGGACTCCTAACAAATAGTGTCACATAATTTACATTTAGCTCGCTCCTTGCGTTCAAGGTTCTATAAAATCTCTTGTCATTTCCCACCCCTCCTGCGCAACTAAAACAAGAAACTGGAACACAAAAATAGTAACAAGAAACAGGGAAGCAATTGGAGTTTTCAAAAAACGAGGAACTAACAATTCAACCTAGTGAGTGATCGAAGTCCAAAAACAAAAAAAAAAAAGCATAATGTGGGCAATTATAAGATGGAAACTAAAGGAACAAAATTGAAAAATGGAGGCACTGAAATGAGAGCGTCCTAACCGAGCTTTTGACTGCAAGACGTAACAACCATGTTGAAAGCATTGACGATTTGAATGACATGGTACCCTCTATGCCTGTATTTCTCCATGCATTCCTCTTCTGAACTGTAATTTTCGTTCCTCTCCATCAAATGCTTCAATTACACATCCCAATTTGTCTGAGTCAGAAAGAGGAAATCACAGTAAGGGTTTTTGAACTTTACCGAGAAAATAAAATCACTGAAATTTGAGTGAGTCGTTGCTCGAATTGACTCAACAGAAATAACATTCAATAATTAAAAAGCATAAAGGTGGAGTAAGTTTACCGGTAAAAGGAGTTGCATGAGCGAAATTAGTGGTGGAAAAATTCATAGGAAGAGACGTTTCTTGGGATAGTGCTTCGCCTCCTGAAGCAACCACGCTGGTGAAGCCATTAAAACACTAATCTGCGTTCATATTAGATGGAACCCTAAATCAAGTACATTGATCCCAATTGCCTTATCCTAGAGAATAGCTTTGTAACACGATTTTTTCTCATTCGACGTTTTCATATCTTAAAACTAATTATATGACATAAAATAATATAAAGCATTTGTGACGAGTATATAAAACTAACAGAAAGTAAAAAAAATTCTAACAATTTATTTTACCGCCATAAAATAATGGCTAGTAAAAATTACTTTTTTTGTAGTGATTGTCCTCATCGGAAACTCATACCGTTCACCATAATCACCATCCACGTCCTAAACCCATACTATAAAACCGTCATCATGAAGAATGTGAGGTTCTTCCATCAAAAGCAAGAAGAAAAGGGTAACCCTTTATTCCTATATGTTTTTGTCATGCAGTTTTTAGTGTAAATGTCCAACGTTTGCATTCTCATTTTGGCAAATAAAAGTTATTTATTGAATACTGAGAGTTTATTTTTCAAATGCGCTTATTTTGATGGTGGATATCTTTAACATAAATATTGTATTAGGTTGCAGTGTTCAAAGCCCTGATAATGAAATTCTTGTTTGTTGAAAATCATTGGGTTAATAAATGAGTGCAATAGTTTATTAGGAACCTAGTTTAATGTTATTTTGCCTTTGTTTTTAATATATATTTTCTTACCATTTTTCAACACTTGAATTTCAAAAAATCATAGGACTATCTTTGCATTTCAATTAGTCAGTCCCTTAATAGTATTAATTGATTTCACACTTCATCTTATCTCTTTTTCTTATTTTTGTGTGTCTCCTACAACATTGTGGAGGTAGTGTGTGTCCACAATTGACACAAGAAGAGACCTCCTATAGTAAAATAAATAGGGGGTAGTAATTTGAAATGACTTGAAAAAAGGATACTTACAAGGTAATTTTGTAAGACGGTGATACAAATTTTGAATAGTTGTTTTAAAGCATTTTATATCCACAATTGAAAGCTCTACGTGGTAAATAGAAGGTTATTTCTAGCCTATTGGACCACTCATTAGTAAGCCTGCAATCACAAAAAAAAAGATGACAATGACATTACACTTTGCTTTTATATTTATGCAAAAATACCAAATTATAGTTGAGACCGTTGATGTTACTTTTTTGTGAATCTGTTCATGACATAATTGTTAAAATGATCTTATATAAACTAGTTTTAGGACAAGACATTATTTTATAGTTAATTGTTCTAACATACATTTCCTTTTTCTATGTTTTTGTTACTCCTGGATTTTGCAATCAAAGTTCCTTAGAGACTGAAGATTATACTTAATTGCACTAGGATTCCTTCATCTATGTGACAAACGTTGCTCCCTTTTTTTGGGATACCAGTCAAACCATTTCATGATTTTCATTTCATAAGCATTCAAACAATTGCCAAACAACCAAATATTACACCCTACAACACACACACACACACAAGAAACCATTGCCCAACAATCTAAGCATACATGCACGAATGCCTAAAAATTTTTGAAACAAGAAAAAGGCAAAACACGAATAACCTATGCTTGAATCGGTGAACGAACACACTGGCACACTAAACAACCATCGAATGTCGTCGACAATGGACAATGCGAAGGAATCCAACACGAATCGTGGGCGATTGCAAGAACGGATCAAAGAACAAAGCGTACGGATAAACCACCGATTGTCGTTGATAACTCTAACCTCAGGCCCTGCTTCTCTATTCGTTGAAGTTGCGACTCTCTCTACCAAAGGTTTAAACTTTACGAAGCTAGAAGATGAATCTTCAATGCAACTACACACAACCATACTCACAATCCAAACCAATGCTATGGAGAACACCAACAAGACACCCCGCTTTTCACTCCCGTCAAAGACGAAATGTTTTGGCTTTTCTCTATGAAACACGAAATTGTTTTGCCTCCAGATGTACATGTGCGAGCATAAGAAAGAAAAATGGAAAAATGGAACTGAAAGTTATAACTATTGTGACACGTAAGGAGTGTCAAAAGTAGTAAAAAATAATAGTCAAAATATCATTTTCGATCTTAGATAGACTAGTCCGACAACATGGAGTATAATGGGTTCTTGTGAGTGGACATGGTGAAAGTGATAATGACAAGACCATTTATTCTCGTATGATATAATGTATATTATATGCATGTTTATTTATTTTATCATTTTTAGGGATAGAAAGAAACAAAAACAAAAAGATGTGAGAGTAGATATCATATATATAATTAATATGAAATAAAATAACATATATAAATTTTCCTTTTTCTTTTGTTTTTATTTTTATCTAAGGAAGACAAATAAACTAATTTTAGTAATGAGAGGACATTAGGCATTGATAAAGGAGCACCAGTGCAGTAAGGGCTTTTGACCCCAGTTATTTTTGATATTCTGCCCCGGTTCCAAAATTGAGGCATATTGGGACGAGGCAAAAAGGAGTGGCTTTTGGCCTCAGGTGTCAACCGAAGCCATAGGGGTACTTTTCTGCCTCGGTTCTCTAAGGACCCGAAGCCATATGGGTACTTCTTTTCTCAACACTCTCTCCCAAAATGTTTGGATCTACTCCATGCTTAAGTTCTACGACTTCGCTCGCGCCACCATTGGCACTTCTGCGCTCGTCCTCGCCATCGAGATCGTCGGCAACGCTGCCGTGACCAGACCTTCACCAACATTGAATAAGCAAGCCACCGTGACGCTCAGACCCATGGCGTCCTACCACTGTACGGTCTGGATGCGACGACGACAAACCACCATGAACTAATAGAGCCAAGAGATCTACAGATCCAACACCTCCATCGCCGTTTGAAGCAGAACTGCAAGCCACCGTCGCTGGCAACCCCACTATTGTGACGCAGACAACACCACAACTCTCGCAAACCCAACCAGATCGGGAGCTAGCATGAATGCCGCCATCACCATCGCAAACAAAGGAAGAGAGTGACCACCAAATAACACCTTTGCCCCGAGGTGCAAGCACGCCTCCTCTACCAATGACAAACGAAATACCACTGCACGAGAAAACGAAGACGAGAACGCCTCCACCGCGTGTAGAGTTTTCGTGCAAGGACGAAGATGAACAGTGCGAAGTCGCGAATTTGGGAACCTAAATAGGGCATATGGCCCCGGTTCAATTAATAAGTGATACCTAAATTCGATATTGCTTCCTACTACACCCGAGGCAAAAGGCTCTATTAACAGTGACAATTTTGAAAAATTTTGAATTCTGATGAATCATAGGCTTCAGTTGACTTACAACTGAAGGATAAAAGCCCTTATAGGCTTCAGTTGGTTGATGTCAAAAATGTCAAAAATCCAAGACAGAAAAATTCAAAAAGTTTCAAAAATGTCATTGCGTCCTTATAGGCTTCAGTTTCTCAATAACCGAGACCTATAAGACGATGTAAAAACGTAAAACTGCACCAGTGAAGATTTCATCATATTTGTACAAAATGATTTCATCTTGCCTAATTTTTTTTCAATTAAATCGATAAAATCTTTAACTTCAAACTAATTTACATTTAATTTAAATTCGTTATTTATAATTATATTTTATAAAATATATTTACTTAAATTATTTATTAACTTTATATATATATATATATATATAAATATAGATTTATTTATAAAGATTTACATAATATTACATATATAAATAGTTATATATATATAATATAATATAATATTTATAGTATATTCATTTGATTATATAAATTATTTTTGATTATTTAAAATTTTAATTAATACAAATATAAATAAAGAATTAACATATTAGATATAAATATAAATAATTAAGTAAATAGATAAAATGAAGTTAGAACACTTTACTGAACATACATAATTATAAATTAATAAATAAAATAAATATTTTTGTTTATCTTAACTGGCATAGAGAATGTACCCAATTTGGATAAAAAGTCTCAAAACATCCCTACTATGTATTTTTTTTTCTTTTTTCTCTATTCTTCACTAGTTTTTTTTTTTTTTTTTTTTTTTTTTTTTTTTTTTTTTTTCTTTTCTAATTTTTTATTTTTTTTTTAAATGTTTTTTTTTATTTTAATT
>Ga0099822_1005267_pt1 | contig 16894 bp, 5 predicted proteins | sample CowpeawhiteBW_FD_76839 | JGI IMG/M metagenome (GOLD analysis project Ga0099822, IMG submission 76839) | Root nodule microbial communities of legume samples collected from California USA - Cow pea white BW | ecosystem: Host-associated > Plants > Roots > Nodule | place: USA: California | collected...
CTTCTCTCTTTTAATTCTCCTTGATTGTTTTAAAACAGTCCATTAACCCAGAACTGTGTGATTGATTAACTAAGCTTTAAACCTTAAAGACTCCTTCAAGATACACTTTAAACAAGTGAGAAATTCATTAATCAACACAGATCCCTTTGTGGTTAAGAGTATTAGACAGATCTCTTTTAACAAAAGTCGCCTGGGCGAGATCTGCAACAGGGGCACTCTACGAGCTCTCGCCTGGGCGAGACTCCCTCGCTTGGGCGAGACTCCCTCGCTTGAGCGAGATCACTCTTCGCCCAAAATCGAAATCCCTCGCCTGAACGAGAACGCGAGTAGAGGACACCAAGTTTTCTTCGAGAACTCGGTTGGGCGAGTCACTCTCACCTGAGCGAGACAGCGTGTCGCTCAAAACAAGAGCCCTCCGCCTGGGCGAGCTGCTCGAACAAAACATGGGCGAGTCTCAACCATTCTTGCCTAGGCGAGACGAGCTCGCTTGGGCGAGAATAATAGTACTTGCCACTGTTACGCGCATGCAGCAGGAACTCACACTCAATAGCAACATACCAGAACTCAACAAGCCAGTTTATATTATCCAAAACATCAATCAGATAAAAAAAAATCATTGTACGGACCAAAGACATGCAAAAATAGCTCTTAAAGACTCAAAACCTAACTTCCCTTACCTCTATATTGAGCACCAAAAGCAAACAGATCTGAGCTAAGAGGTACTACAGCTCCAGGAACTCGAACAGTGAACTGTGAAAGCCAGGACAATACGAGGTGAATACTTAGAACCCTACCCAACCAACATATTCAAACAGCGAAATGAGAAGGGAATAGACCAAAGGACTCTGAAGTTCAACTTACCAGAAGGTACTAGATGGGTTTCGTTAGCTCGAAGGTGGATGAAGATCGTGCCCTAGCAGAGCTCCTAGCAGAAGACAAAAGAGGAGAGGAAATTGTTTTCTAAAAAAGGAGGCAAGAGCATACTGAATGAGCTGAAAAGGGTATTGGGGTCCTACAGCTGGCCTTGGGCCTACGAAGGGGCTAGGCCCAACACATAAAACTGAAAATGGGGCTTACAACATGACCCAAATACAAAATCCAACTTAACAAAAAATACTTTTGTGGTCCTTTATTTACGGGTTGGCTTACCAACCTGGCTCACCACGAGTTCAACCCGGGTGAGTCAGGTTCTAGGTAAACCAAGTCAAAAATCAACCCGTATTGAAATTTGTAAAAAATTTTCTACCCAACCTCCCCGAACCATATATATATATTACACACCTTTTATATTGTTGCAACCGTTTATTTCATATAAAAGACATACTAGTGTTTTTAAAATATTTGAAGGGATTAATTTATTATATATGGGTGTTGTCAATATATTTAATATATATATATATATATATATATATATATTTCATATCAATTTAACAATGAAACTAGAATTGTATATTTTGAAAATGCAAAAATAAAAGTGTTGTAATTAAATATTGAAGGTTCAAATTCTCCAAAAAAGGTCACTATACTACTTAAATATTAGTGTATCAATAACGTTAAAAAATGCCCTATGTAGTTCCTTTCTAGAATACAAATTATTTGTCAAACGAAACTTTTTATGGGATTAAAATAAGGTTTTTTTTTTTTCTTATTGCGTGTGAACAACAAATTATCTATAATTTTTTCCAATTTGAAATTTGACAAGCATCTCAAGACCTTTGTATTTTTGTTGGGTCAACGATCTCTACAACAATTTTTATGTTATTTTTCATTTTCAAAATTCAAATTAATCTGCGCATAAAATATCTATTCAAATAATAATGGGCATAAAATTGTAATGCATGAAGCTTTCCAAATAAAGATGCAACTCACCGTTTGCGCTTTTTCTTAGAAGCTAAGGTGGCAATTTTGAAATTATAGCTATATAAATATAAAAAAAAATTTGGAAGGAGAATCATAGGATAAGACTTTTATATTAGTGAGATCTATGTTGAAAAATTTGTATTCGAATAGATTGAAAAAATTGACCATTTTTTAAGTATAGTTGTATCTAATAGACTAATACCACCACCAACATAAAATCGATGATTTTTGGAAGGAAATTCATAAGAGAAGGTCTCATGAATTTACTAAAGTTTTATTTTCATTCTTGTTGAATCTACCTCATAAATTTTCCTTACAAAACCCATAAAAGAACCATAAAAAATTAAAGGTTTTTATATTATTCTTTTATGACATAAAACATAGTGTGAAAATGAAGATAGCGATTGATTGATTCTATTGACCATAAAGTTTTTCAAAAAAGTGTACAAGTTACGAAACCATAGTAAGCTAAAAAGTTCTTGTGTTTTTCCAGAAAAACACACACATATGTATGCGTTTATTCACACTAGAACATTTTGCAAACACATAGAAGATTAAAGTTTATCCTTTTCTCATGTTTTCGTCACATAAATCGCGATTTTCAACCAAATTTATATGTATGAGAAAAAGAAAGTAAACTAATGAAGGTTATACTCTTATTTAATAAAATCTAGTTAGCTCATAGAGACACGGTTTTTAATCAGCATGTACTATTATTTTTAATAATAAAATTAGTTAACTCAATTTTGACATTACTTATAACATTAAAAAAAAATGTGAAAATGACTTGCTTGTTGTGCTGCACTCAATAATTTTGTATCATTTAAGAATCGGTATTTAAAAATAAAACTGACTTAAATAAAGATAATATTTTGAATACGGTGATTGAGCATGATATAATTTTAAACTATTTGAGGTTGAAATAACTTAATTTTTATGTAGTTGAAAAGTAAAGATTATATTCTATAATAATTACAAAAAAGCAAAACCCTAATCTGTAACTAATTTTATCAAACTTGGTTTAATTATATGTTGACTTGATTGGGTATTCAAGATGTCAACCATATAATCGGCGAGAGATGTTGTACTTTTGTGATCATGGACCTAAACGTTGAATATTTTGAAGAAAACAGTGTGTGACTGCAAAATTAGTATTTGTTTAACCTATTTTTTCTAATCAGTACAAACATATTCATTTCAAAGGTACAAATTGTAACGTATACTAATGCACTAAATATATTTTTATCTTTTAAATTTTTAAAGAAAATTGAAGTTAGATGTTTTTAAAATTTTAATTCAATAAAATATTAAATGAATTTAACAAAATTTCGTTAAAAAATTAGATTTACATAATTCTAAAATTGAAAAACTAAATTAGATTAAAATTTTAAAAATAAAATAATTCTAATTTTTATTAAAATTAAAAAATTAAAAATATATTTAACCTATAATTATTTATGATGGAACAAAATTAAAAATAAAGAAATAGTACTAGGTACATAACATATTTATATTAATCCAACTACCACATAGCAATAACAGAGCAAGCACACAAAGCTCTGTACCCAGATATATGGTGTTCACAATTCCACATACGTCATAAATATTATTAATTTATTTTATGTACTTGACGTGTTGAGAACAGTTTACCAAACAAACATATATTAATGACCTCTCCTATAATTTAAAATTATATATGAGTATAATTTTACTAATTAATATATATATATATATATTACTATTTTTATCCTCATTTATTTTGATAGTAAATATAATCACGAGTTAATTTAATTTAAAATATTTAACAAGATATCAACAATATATATTACAAATTATACTATTATATTAAGACTCTCCACCATTTATATCATATAATTGTGCTTTTTAATGTAAAATTTTTAAATAAAAATTAAATACTCAATGAAAAATTTAAATAAAAATATTCCAAATTATAAGGTAATCAATATTAAAAAATTATCAAATAACAATTAAATTTATAGGAAAAAAAATCATCAAATAACTGTTACTCCTACGTAACAAGTCATTGACTAGACACGTAAATATTTTTTTTCTAAATTAAAAAAAAAAATAAAAAATATATATATATATATAAATAAATAAATAAATAATTAAAAATCACAACTGGTATATCATACTTAATTATTTAAATTATTATAAAAAAATTAAATTAAATAACATTAACAAAAATTAAAATTTTATCGAACAAAATAAAATATTAAAATTGAATTAATAAAATTAAACAAAAAAAACTAAGTATTTTAACCCATTTAAAATAACTTCTATATTAATAATAATTGATTTTATTAATTATCAGAAATTTAACTATTTACTTTTACGTTCAAGCAATAACACACAAAATCTAGAAGATAAGAAAAAGTTGACATAAGATAAAGTCCCAAACTAAAATCATCAATGTACAAGGTTTCTTCTTGAGTTCTATTCCGTACAGAACTTTGCCGTCTTTTAGGAACTTTTCTGAATTAGTTGAAAGAACCCAAAAATTCAAACATAAAATAAGTAGTGTTTGTATACAAGTCTAGTTTATATATTAAATAAATACGATCAGATAATCTTTATTGTTTAAAAGTTCACTGGACTATATAGATTTTAAAGGATCTAAAGATATTTTCATCTTTCGAAATAAATTTTAAACAAAATGTAAAATGCTAAATAAATCAATTTGGAATCTTAATTAAATTTAAAAAGTGGTTCTTTGAAGTACTATTTTTATTTTTATTTTTTTAATTTTGTAGATACATTATCTTTCTAAAGATTGTTTATTTTTATTTTTCAAATTTATAAGAAGTTGTAAGTTTTGTACGGTTAAATATATTTTTGGTTTTTTAAATTTAAGTAAAAGACTAAATTAGTTTTTTTAAGTTTTTTATCCAATAATTTTATAAATATGTGAATTTAGTTCTTTTAACAAAATTTTGTTAAATTTATTTGATGTTTCAAATATGTTTTATACTAATATTTAAATTGTTTACACGGTTTCAAATAAGGATCCTATAGATTAAACAAAATCTAAATCTTTAAAATTAATTTTCAAAGACAAACATGAATGAAGTATGAGTGATTTTGATACCAATCGTTAGAAACCAATAGTTATAATCTTAATATTGATTTTAGCGATCAATTATAAATATTATCTCATACCTACAAATATGTAAATTGAATCCGACTTAATGATAATATTATTATAGCACCGTTGATCCTCTAATCTTACTTCTGTAGAGCACCTCCTGTATTTCCTTATAGGTTTTCTCTCCTAATAAAGAGAAAGGAATAGGAATAGAAACTTACGTTGTGTGTGTGCTATCAGAAAGGAACTATGACCCTTTAAATAACCTAATTTGGTTAATTACTTTAAGATTCAGTATTTCTAATTTGGCTCTTCATTGTAAGGCCCATTTATTTTCTGCCTTTTATTTTAAGGGTTGCCTCAATCTTATGGGCCTAAGGGCTGGCCCAAAAGGGGAGAGATCAGACCTAATCTGCCCCAAACCTAAACTTTGTGCTCACTTTCGAAAAACAGAACCCTCACCCCTTAGAGCGGTTGCCGCTTTCCTCTGCTAGGGTTTGGATCTCGTTCGTTCCCAAGTGCATACAACTCTCTTTTGTTCATGTAAGTTGATCTTAGCCATGCTCTTATTCCTTCAACGTACTCTTCGTAAGTCCCGCTAGGGTTCGTACTAATAAACCCGTTTAACTCTGTCCGCTTCACTTTCACAGGGTTGTAATCTCTTTCTAGAGCCGTGGTGTTTCGTTGTTCGGTGTCGAGATCTCATTCTAACTCATTCCAGGTAAGGGAAGCTAGGGATCTTTGTTAAAGTCTGTTTCTTGCACATTTTGCCACTGTTTTATGATTTGTACGATTGTGGTGCCATTGTGAAATATTGAATGGATGTATAATGTTGTTTGGAGTGTGTTTGGATGGATGTGCAAGATGAACAGTGGCGAGACTTGACATTCTTGCCCAAGCGACCCGGCCTTGCCTAGGCGAGACTTACAGAAACAGGCCCAAACTCGCGCTCGATCTCTCGCTCAGGCGAAGAGCTTTCGTTTGAGCGAGACACCATCCGCTCAAGCGAGAGAGACTCGCTTAAGCGAGGACGCATGGGGGCTTGAGGTATGTTGCTATATGCGTAGCTCAGGCGAGGAAGCTCTTTTTAGGCGAGGGGTATTCTCGCCCAAGCGAGTAACGGCTCGCTTAAGCGAGAATCCGCGAGTCTCGCAGGGTTTCCCTGATGACAGTCTCGCCTAAGCGAGACCTTGTGGCTTGTGCGAGACTGGCACAAAACCTCTCTATATAACTGTTTCTTTCATGTTTTGGGTCCTTTAATTGTATGTTTGGGTTGGTATGCTTTACCTTGAGTATGAACTATATGAATTGAGTGACCTTGTATGAATAAGATGGAATTATGATTCATGAGTATTAACGTGAGGTGAGCATGATGTTTGTATAGGGTGATTCATGAAATTAAAATGATGAGTTTGGTATGGATTTGACACGAGACATGGGTGAAGGTGGATTAATGAATGTGGTATGGTGTCGGTATGAAATACACTTCTATATTCGTGATTTGTGAAGGATGAGTGGAATGGATTCAATATGGAATACAAGTGAGGATGGATTGTAAAGGTTGACATGAGATATATACCTGTGCATGTTAAATATTCCTTGTTTGATTATGTTTGGTCCATGGTCAGTGCGTAATTCCTTGAAATCTCTAGGTGGGGTTTCAGGGTCGCGCTTCAGTGGTCGGGACGTAATTCCATGGCTCCTGTTAGTGGGTGTCCATGGTGGTGCCCCATCTATATAATTTGGTAAGGATTCAAGGTAAGGATTGTATCCTAACACTAAGGAGTTAGTTAATCTCACTTAGAGCGGACTGACTCTTGTGGTGAGAGTAGCAGGAGGCTTGAAATTCATTAAGGGCTAACCTTGTGTGTGGGGAATTGATTCATTGTAACACTTGTAACACATAGCTCAGGGGTGAGCAGAGGTATCCACCACAAGTGCAAGCATCCGCTGAATCCGACTAGATTATATGTAATCCGGATGAGTCGAGTCGAGTCTTAGTGTATTGATTGAAAGGTCATAACATGCTTGGATGGTATATGTATATTGGACTGTGATGATATATTTGATTGTATGATAAAACTATTTTTGGCTCTAGCTTGCCCTTCTGTTTTGTTGTGTGTTCTGTTGTGTGGTTCTCTCTTTTGTGATGATCATTAACTTGTTGATGTGAGCAGATGCGAGGAACACCCGTGGCCAACAGGGAGGTGATGGCTCCGCTGCTTAGTCGACTAGACTTGGACTTTTCTTTTTATGTCTTTTGCTAGGGCTATGACCCATGTATTATTTGATATGTACTGTGTTTCTGGTTACTTTAGACCTCGTACTGTGTCTTGTTTGGCATTGTGGTGTGCCCTAGGATTTCTTTTTTTATAACTCTTGGATACCTTTAGGGAGTGAGTCCATACTCTGCATCTCTGCTCTTATTATTATTTTGTGTGACGTGTCATTGAAGTAAGTTCATTTATTTAAATGAGACGTTACAATCATCAAATTAGAAATTACTTAATGGTTTCTACACAATTTTTATTTTCATGACATATGTCTTTAGCTAAAACTTTAATTTAATCAGATCACTTTATTATTTGACTAAATAAATAATTACTCTAACACATATAATTATGTATCATATATATGTATGACCTAAAATTACCAACATTCGTCACATAAATCGTGATTTTCAACCAAATTTATATGTATGAGATAAAGAAAATAAACTAATGAAGGTTATACTCTTATTTAACAAAATCTAATCTAGTTAGCTCATAGAGACAAGGTTTTTAATCAGCATGTACTATTATTTTTAATAATAAAATAAGTTAACTCAATTTTAACTCAATTTTGACATTACTTATAACATTAAAAAAATGTGAAAATGACTTGCTTGTTGTGCTGCACTCAATAATTTTGTATCATTTAAGAATCGGTATTTAAAAATAAGACTTACTTAAATAAAGATAATATTTTGAATATGGTGATTGAGCATGATATTATTTTAAACTATTTGGGGTTGAAATAACTTATTTTTTATGTAATTAAAAAGTAAAGATTATATTCTATAATAATTAAAAAAAGCAAAACCCTAATCTGTAACTAATTTTATCAAACTTGGTTTAATTATATATTGACTTGATTGGGTATTCAACATGTCAACCATATATAATCGGCGAGAAAAGTGATTTGGGGTTTGATGTTGTTGTATTTTTGTTGGATATTTTGAAGACAACAGTGTGTGACTGCAAAATTAGTATTAGTTTAACCTATTTTTTCTAATGAGTAAAAACATATTCACTTCAAAGGTACAAATTGTAAAATATATTTAAAAATTAGCTTCTTTTTTTAAATTTTAATTGAATTTAATCGTTCAAACTCTGTAAATTTAATTTTTTTAATTAATTTAATATAATTTTTTTAATAAACTTTTATTAAATTTGTTTGACGTTTAAAATATATTTTATTATAATATATTAAATAAACTTAAAAAAATCTCGTTAAAAAGTTTAGTCCAGACAATTTCAAAATTAAATCAAAAATTGTAAAAATATTAATACTAACTTTTATTAAAAATTAAAAAATTAAAAATATATTTAATCCATAATTATTTAAAATAGAGTAAAATTAAAAATAAAAAGAAATAGTACTACGTACATAATATATTTATATTAATCCAACTACCACATAGCAATAAGAGAGAAAGTACGGAAAGTTGTGTAGCCAGATATATGGTGTTCACAGTTCCACATACGTCAAAAATACTATTCATTTATTTTTATGTACTTGACGTGTTGAGAACAGTTTACCAAACAAACATATATTAATGACCATTCATTATAGCTTCTCCTATAATTTAAAATCATATATGACTATAATTTTACTAATTAATATATATATATATATATATATATATATCACCAATACTATTTTTATCCTCATCTATTCTGATAGTAAATATAATCACGAGTTAATTTAATTTTAAATATTTAACACGATATCAATAATATATGTGAGAACCTCTCTTTAACTCTCTTTCTTATCCATAAACCCTCTTTCTCCTACCAACTTCACATAAATAACACTTCACCCTCACCTTGCACTCTTCTCTCTCTACCAGAAGACATTCTGAATTTTCATCCAAAAGTCTGAATCATTCTCTTATGTTACAAAATTCAGACCTGAAACTAGTTCAGGACCACTTCCTCAAGCTGAACCTCCCCTCCTTACGCGTAAGTCAATCTCAATTTCTCCCTTGCCTTCCAATTTTCGAATTTTGAGTACTTCGATCTTTCTGGGTTGAGTTTGGGCCTGTTCTTACACTTAACATTTGTAATTCAGTACCCTAGGTTGTGAGATTGAGGTGCCCCTAATTGGAAGAGTTCTTACTTGTGATAATTGCAAAGGTAAGGGAAACTAACCATTTCTACTCAAATTCGTATAGAAATATGCTTGATGAGTATGAATTACATGTTTGAGTGTTGAAATGATGTTTGAATTGCATGAATTGGTGAGTGTCGATTTGTGTGTGAAGAATCTGGGCTTCTGCATGTGGGAACAGGTTCGTAATCTGGTATTTTTGCCTAGGCGAGTGACTCTCGCCTGAGCGAAAACACCAGAAAACCCACCCCTGTTCTTGCGCGAAGCCTCGCCTAGGCAAGCTGAGGTCGCTTGAGCGAGAGACACTCTCGTCTAACCGAACCAGCTTAGCCTGAGTGAGAGTTCACCCATGTTTTTATTTTTGCCACTGTTAGAGCTTCGCTCAGGCGAGACTGACTCGCCTAAGCGAGATGGCCTCTCGCTTGGGCTAGATTGTCTAGCTTGAGCGAGAATCACTGCAGTGGGAGGTTTGTGGTTCTGTTGTAAAGAACGAAGTTATATGTCTAAATGAAACTTTGCACCTTTAGTCTCTTATATACTTGAAATGTTATGTTAATATTTTGTGTGGTGAAATTTGATGAACATGAATTAAGAGAGGTTGTGGTTGAATGGAATTTCAAGGGAAATTCAGATGTGTATGTTAGTGTGTGTAAGGACGAGAGGAATCCGTAGTGGTTGGTATCCTGAAACTCCAATAATCATTCACGCTCAGATAGAGCAGAATGGATTATGTCGTGAGGAGTAGCAGGAGGTCCTAGTCTTTGGACTTGATCAAGTCCTAGAAGCGAAGGGGACTTACCCTGGGAACGGTCGGGTGATAACCCCTTGTGTCCAGACTCTGCAGAGTTTGGGAACCGTTACAGGTGCAAGCCACGAAGAGCTCCAATGTCTTTTACATAATCCAGATATTGAGTCTAGAGTCATGTATATTATACTGTGTTATGGAAGCTTAACTGTTTATGGCGAATATGATAAGTTCTGATTGATACTCAATATTAAACTGCATGAATTCTCTTATTCAAGTTAGCTTACCTTTCTTGTTTATGTTTGTTTTTCCTTGTGTGTTCCCCTTTGCAATGATCACCTACGGTTGGTGTGAGCAGAGCCAAATCCAGATGAAGACACCCCTCTTTTGAGCAGGAGTTGATCTTTTGCTTGAATGTCCCGTGGTAGTTGTGGGTCAGATACTGTAGAATCTTGAGATGTGTAGTTTAGCCCCTTTTCTTATATACCTATATTTGCCTTGAGAGATTTATATGGTTATTTTGGATGACTATACCAGTTGTATATATATTTATATATGACAGTTATTTCCTATTATCTATTATGTTTGATCATAATATAATGTTTTATTTAGTAATGTGAAAACTATTAAATGGGATGTTACAATATATATATTACAAATTATACTATTACATAAGATTCTCCACCAATTATCTCATATAATTGTAATTTTTAATGTAAACTTTTTAAATAAAAATTAAATACTCAATGAAAAATTTAAATAAAAATATTCTAAATTGATAAGGTAATCAATATTAAAAAATTATCAAATAACAATTAAATTTATAAAAAAATTATCAAATAACTGTTATTACGTAACAAGTCACTGACCATTCAAGTAAATATTTTTTTGTAAATTATTAAATAAAGAAATAAATAATTTAAATTTACGAATTGATAACATATCAGTGTTACTTAATTATTTAAATTATTATAAAAAAAATTAAATAAAATTTAGAAAATTAAAATTTTATCGAACAAAATAAAATATTAAAATTGAATTAATCAAATTAATCAAATATAAAAACTAAATATTTTAACCCATTTAAAATAACTTCTATATTAATAATAATTGATTTTATTAAATATCAGAAATTTAACTATTTAATTTTACGTTAAAGCAATAACACGAACAAATCTAAAAGAAAAGAAAAGGTTGACATAAGATAAAGTCCAAAACTAAAATCATCAATGTACAAGACTTCTTCTTGAGTTCTATTCCGCACAGAACTTTGCCGTCGTTTATGAACTTTTCTGAATTAGTTCAAAGAGCCCAAAAAATTCAAACATAAAATAAGTCTTGTTTTTTATACAAGTCTAGTTTATGTAACACCCATTTAATTAAGTATGCGAAATTAAAGGAAGCGTTATGAGAAAGATAACATAAAAGCACAGACGGGGAGTTTTAAACTCAACTCCATACAATCCATAGCACACCACGATGTTCAAAAGAAAACTAGATGAAGAGTTAACCCAAGTACATAACTCTAAGGACGAACAATTACATGGGTCGCAGCCCTAGATAAAATCATATGAGAATATAAACTAGTCCATGCGGACTATGCAGCGGAATCTCCACCCCTGTTGCCTACGGTGTTCCTCACATCTGCTCACACCAACAAGTTGATGATCATCGCAAAAGAGAGTACCACACAGCAGATCACACACAAAGAAAGTAGGGTAAGCTATAACACAAAAGAATTCATCAATCAAATCAGATATAATTCCACAATACCATACATTCAAATCAACCAAGCATGTTATGACTGTTCAGGCAATACACTACGACACGACTCGACTCATCCGGATACATATAACCATGGTCGGATTCAGCAGACGCTTGCACTTATGGTGGATATCTCATCTCACCCCCGAGCTATGTGTTACAAGTGTTTCAATGAATCAATTTTCCCTCACCACAAGGTTAGCCCTTAATGAATTTCAGGCCTCCTGCTACTCTCACCACAGGAGTCAGTCCGTTCTAAGTGAGACTAATTGATTCCTTAGAGTGTCAGGATGCAATCCTTACCTTGAATCCTTACCTAGTTATACAGATGGGGCACCACCATGAACACCCACTAACAGGGGCCATGGAATTATATCCCAACCACTGAAGCGCGACCCTGAGCCCACCTAGAGATCCCAAGGACTTACGCATTAACACAGACCAAACATCCTTAATCAATCAAACAGATTTGGCATGCATACACACAATATATGTACATATACGTCTCATACAATTTCTCATAATACACCTCTTTCGTACTCCCAACCAAACCATGCCAACTCATTATTCTCGAACCCAGAATATGGAACTCTGCCTCATATCATTACCATGCCATATCGATACCAACCTCTTTCATGTCTCATGCCGAACTCATATCAAACTCATCATCTCAATTTCATGAACCATCTCATACATATATCATGCTCACATCATGTTAAAACGTATAAATCATAACTCTCATACCATCCCATTCATAAAAGTCATTCAATTCATATTCTTAAAGGTAATAACCAACCAAGCACATAATCAACACTTTAAATCAAGGAAAACTTCAAGGCCAACCACCTTCTCGCCCAGCTTCTCGCTCAGGCAGCAGGATCTCGTCCAGGCGAGGAGGACCCTCGCTCAGGCGAGCTTTCCTCGCCTAGGCGAGAGCTCGACTTTCTGTACAGGGACTTTGCGCGCGTTCTTGCTCAGGCGAGACTTTCCTCGCCTAAGCGAGACGTCGCTCACTCAAAAACTACACTGGGTCGCCTGGGCGACCATTCGTGGAAAAAGATTTAGGCGAGCCTCTGTTAGTCTCGCCTAGGCGAGACTAGCTCGCTCGGGCAAGTTTATCAGTGTTTGCCACTGTTTTCACCTGTAACAGACTCGAAGGCACATTCCAAACAACAATCCCACCGTATCACACATTCATAGCAACAAGCAAACGTGAACAATCACCAACCACGTGAAATGACAGACTCTCACCAAACAAATAGGAGGGTTCTAGCTTCCCTTACCTGGAAAATGGCAAGCACGAGATCTCGACCCTAAACAACGAAGAACGATAACACAAGGGGCGACTCAAGGTGCTGGAAAGAAAAGAGAAACAGGGGAAGAATGAGTTACTCAACGTAACTGTAGCAGAACTACAAGTACGGTTGGAAGGATACTTACATGGAGTACAAGTTCTCTTAACTCAACGTGACAGCGGAAGCAAACCCTAGCGCAGGGGGTTAACGGCTGCAGTCTTAGGTTTTCTGAAAATGAGAGAAAAGTCAGACTTAGGGCAACGAAGGGTGGTTTTATCTACTGGGCCAGCTCTTAGGCCCACTTACAAGGACAGCCCTTTTAGTTTAGGGCAGAAAGATAAGGGGCAATCTTAACGGGCCTTACAATTTATATATTAAATAAATACGATGAGATAATCTTTGTTGTTTAAAAATTCACTGGATTATACAGATTTTAATGGATTTAAAGATATTTTCATCTTTCTAAATAAATTTTAAACAAAATGTAAAATGCTAAATAAATCAATTTGGAATTTTTATTAAATTTAAAAAGTGGTTCTTTGTACTATTTTTATTTTTATTTTTTTAATTTTGTAGATAAATTATCTTTCTAAAGATTGTTTCTTTTTTTTCATATTTATGAAGAACTTGTAATTTTAGTACCGTTAAATATATTTTTGTTTTTTTAAATTTAAGTAAAAAATTAAATTAGTTTTTTATATGAATCACATCATAATTCAAATAGAGAAGGACTAATGCATCACTTTGCTGTAATTATTTTTTATTTTTATTTTTTAAAGTTATTAGTTTGTTTAAATATGACCAATTCATTGTAAAATTGACTTACCAAATTATGTTTTGGTTTAATCAATTCATGAGCTCTAGTTTAGTTTTCATTCAAGTTATAATAATGGTCATTGCAACTTAGTAATTAGCTTTTGAGAGACCAAGAGGATGCCTGGCTGAATTATTTTGAATGACTTTTGGGTTGCCATAATTTCAGTTACAATAAGCTATTAAATAGTATGATCACTAATATTTTTCGTAAAATGTAATCTCAATTTATGTGTCTTTTGTAATTCAAAATTCTAATGGTTAAGGTGGAATGTAATTCTAATTCGTAATAAGCTGAACCATTTTTTATCAATGAAATCAAGTTAAGCTTTGTTCAGAAATTCTATTTTTTATCTAATAGTGAGAGTGATTCTCCTAGTTCTTGAGTGATTCAAGAACCCTTGGCTGTATCAAAGGATTTTTCCATCATTTGTGTGTTGCCTCCTTTGGAAAATTCTTTCCTTCCACTTTTGGATTCACCTCTTATTTCTTTCTTCTTCACCCAATTTTTAAAAAGAATACTCAATTTTGCACACAAAAAAAAAATCTCGTAGTCATAACTGGTTCTAACCCTAAAGATCCTAAGTTAGTCCTTATGCAATGAGATTCACATTAGTTTTTCTATAAGTTTTTTATCCAATCTAGTCTCCCAATTTTATAAATATATAAATTTAATTCTTTTAACAAAATTTTGTTAAATTTATTATATCGTTAAATTTTGTTAAATATACTTGAAAACCAAGCGCATGTTTAACATTTTTTTAATTATTGTGAGAGTTGATATTTGAGAATATCTAATAATGATGTATTTCGTGTCATTCTTGATAGTAAACATCTTCTTTTTCTTTATATGATTTTTTTTATAAACTTATAGATATAAAAAAATATATTTATCATTGTTTGGGAAAAGATCGAAAGGGTTGTTTTATTATCAACAATTTATTTTATGATGTAGAATTTTTCTTAATTTTCAAAAACATATTTATTTTCTAATTTCCACATTTTTATTTTCATTCTTAATTGGTTTACGTGTTTTTTTTCCAATGACGGATTCTCATCAAACGTGCATTTGTAGAGAAAATTCGAAAATCAATGCATTTTTACAAAAAAAAAAAAAAAAATTTTATTGTAAATTTTATTATGTTTATATATATATATATATATAATTTTTTATAAATAATATAATATAATAGAAAAGATAAAGTATAATAATTTTTATTCTTTATAAATATAATTAATTAAAACTTAATAAAATATTTATTTTTTATTCTAAGATAATAAATATTTATAATATATTAATAAAATTAATTTTAAAAATATATTTAATCTATTATACCATCACATCATTCACAAACTCATAATTTTTTTTTAAACTCTTTATCCATTTCTTCAAATTAGAGTCCAATTTTTCTGTTTAGCTTTTTTTGTTGTTCTTTGTTAAACATTAAAAATACATTGTTTTGGTACTTTAAAAATAATTTAATATATTTTAAAATTAATGACCATCAATGTATTTTGAAAACACAGCAGAGGAACAACAGAAAAAAACCAGTAAAGAGTTCAAACTCTTTCAAATCCCTTAATCCAAACAACACCACAATCTCATGTCGATCTACTCATTCTCCCTCACACACACTCCCCAGTTCAAACACACCCTTAAAAATGTAATTATGACTTTCTGTATAGATTTAGTAAATATATAAGAATATAAATAAATCTTAAAAATGACACTTGATTATTTAAATATTAAAAGCTGAAGTTATAAATAAATAAAAAATCATTAATTAAGTTTTGTGATATAAAAGCTAGCAGCTCTTACTTTTTTACGATTGACCAATCTTTATGTCTGTTTGAATATTGAAGTACACTTGAAGTAGATGACAACAATTCCTATCCAATCAAAAATCTTAATCATCTTTTGTCATGTTCTTAAGTCATTTTAGATACTAACTTGCACGAGGGGAGAAACATGATTACATATAAAATCTTTTTCCTAAAAACAGGGTGTTAACTCTAATTTTACAATTGTGGTTTATCTCCTTTTACAAAGATCATTAATATTAAGGATGAATTAAATTTGAAAACAAATATTTCTTAAAAGGAAGGACATGATGTAGAATCATTTAATAGGATGCATGTAGAAAAAAAATTGAAAAATTATTTGAAGTGTAGATTATTAAAATTTTCTTACTTTTATGTAAACTCTTTTAATTTTTTTAAACCATCTCTTGAAAGATTCATAAATAAACATTGGCCATCCAATTAAACTTAGGCCAATCATTTGCGACTAAGGCAACGCATTTTTGGTTAAGGAAAAGTAAAAAGGGGACATTATTTGATAAGCATGAAAGATGTCAATTTAACATTGCAAAGAAAGATACTCAAGTGATGAATACATCTTAGCATTAAATCTATCAAATTAAAAAACTCATTTAATTATTTTCACTAGATGTCGATTTTGCAAAAAAAAAAACAAATCGAAAATGTACTTTGTATATTTTCAAAATATAATAATACTTTAACTAATTTGTTTCCACCACACTATAGGCCAGTTTTTAGTAGATTTTCAATCTACAACCCTATTGAACTACCTCATGTGCACAATATACTTAAAAACAGTAATATAAAAGAATTACTTCTGAAAGCTACAATAACTAAACTTTCTGGTATGACAAGATGAAAAGAAACAGATTAAGAGAAAAAGAAGACACACAAATTTACGTGGTTCAGTCAATGTGATCTACGTCCATGGGGCAGTTCAAGAGTTTCTTATTTATGAATAATGATAGAGAGATACATGATACAAATGCATTTTAGCCTTATAAAAGAGTAAAAAATAACAGCCCCTTTAAACCTCATTACAACCCATAACTATATCATAAATATATGAAGTAAGGAAGATGAAGGGACAACATAACATTCAAGGCATCTTAACAATTC
>Ga0099822_1005271_pt1 | contig 16891 bp, 12 predicted proteins | sample CowpeawhiteBW_FD_76839 | JGI IMG/M metagenome (GOLD analysis project Ga0099822, IMG submission 76839) | Root nodule microbial communities of legume samples collected from California USA - Cow pea white BW | ecosystem: Host-associated > Plants > Roots > Nodule | place: USA: California | collected...
GAAGGAGATACAAAGAAGTTGAAACATTAAAGGCTGCAACTAGGTGCTAGGTTAGAGGTTATCCAACACTCAACCTCCTAGCTTACACATCATGATTGCCTAGATATACTAATTACTTCTACAATATGAGAGTGAATATTGCTCTGTCTTCCCATGTTGTTAGACAACCATTGTCACAATATTACCGTAGTCTACCACCGAATGTAGTTCAAATTGCAATCAAGATAATGGAATCCTGTGATTCCAAGATTTCACACAACACCTCCATTTCAAATTCCACGTGTGATTGCAAAAAAGATAAAATATGCAGATAATCAAGCAAGATCATACAATCGGTTAAATCTTTGTTTTTCCACATCTCATCCATTCCCCTCCCAAATGTTGGCTCACGAACATAGATCAATGGGTTTTAGGTTAAAAACCCAAGCCCAATAAAAGTACCCACGACAACTTGGGCGTAATCTTCCACAAATAACTACATAATGTTCTAAATAGATATTATTAGGATGAAAAATATTCTCAATATCTCCGTAGTAATTAGGAATATCTTCAGAATTGTCCCATTCAAAATCTTTAGAAAAGAGGGAACCCTTAGAGTGTGAGGGAGATCATGTCCCAACACCAACGGGCATAGAAATATTTAAATGGGGTGAAGATAGAGGCAGAAGTAGACATCAAGACAGACAGAGGTGTCGTGGAGTGATTTCGGCAATGGGAAAGCGACAAGTGGAGAACATGCACCAAAGACTAGACGCACAGTATAAGTACGTGGACGATCAATTGGTCATGAGACAATCGAGGTTAGGTCATGAGACAATCGGGGTTAGGTCATGCTCCTTGTTAAGAAGTGGACTTGTAAGCCTAACTCAACCCTACAAAACTGGCTTGTAATACCATGTTAAGAAGTGAACTTAAAGTCTAACTAAACCTCATAAAACCTGTCTGTAAGGTAATGTTTGCACCCACAAATATACTCTAAATTGGCCTTATCTCTAGTCGATGTGGGACTTACAACACTCCTCAAGACACACCTAACCATAACTTCAAATGATGATGAAATGGTGGTGGAGAGTGGTGGAGAAACAGCTGCAAATAACAGCAGTGATGTCAACAGTTATGTTGGTGACAACAGGAGACAATGTAGGAGAAGATAAAGTGGGATCATACCCGCTCCAATACCAACTTCAATAAATAAGATTGGGGCAAAGCAATGTATTCAACCTACATTGTGTGCTTCTTATAGATGCATACATACAAGCTAAAAAATAAGGCAAGGCGCACGTACCCTAAAGTCAAGTATATACACAAGTAGTAATAAAACAATAATAATAATGATAAAATAACATTAGAAAAGAATTATTAAAGTAATAAAATAACATTACATTTTAACTGGATGGAACAAGGAGAACCCGTTGAATGGAAGCAAGACTTTCCATGGAGGATGAGAAAAAAGGTGTGTCCATAAAACAAAGCAACATCAACCAATTACCAACATATAATATCTTTGGATAGTTGTAATAACATTTGTATCATTTTTTAAGGTGAGTATCTCATGAAAACACAATTAATAGCCTTTGTAGAAAGTGTCTAAAGTTAGAAGGATATTATGACCGGAAAAATGTATTGCCAAACACCCTTCGAGAGACAAGAAATAAAGGCTTATTTTCGAAAAATAATATAGCGAGGAATTTGATTTTCATGAGCAGAAGAAGGGACTATTTATGTTAAAACACAAGCAATGAGAATTGAATCTCCCCAAATATGCATAGCAATATTTGTATCCAACATTAGGGAGAGTGTCATTTTTGTGACATGACAATTCTTCCTCTCTACAATGTCATTTTGTTGTTGTGTGTGGGGACAAGTGGATTGGCCCGAGAATACTGTGAGGATAAGAAGAAGAACATTCAACAATGAAGGTTACAAAATATCCAAAACCAAAAGATGTGACACGACTTGGTCTCAAAATATCCATATGAATGGTAGAGAAAAACCTTGTAAGGAGTAACAACTTTCTTAGGTATGACCAATTCTATTGTAGTATGGACATTGGGAACGTCCACTCTTGTCACCACATGCTCTTAAATTGCTACAACCTCCACTTCCATAGGGTGCTACGACCTCTTCCACGGGGTTGTTATGATCTCTGTTAGAGAAAAAGTATGTCACCCTATGATTTTGATTAAGTGATAAAAATAGCCAAGTATAAAAACATGATTACTCTGTTTGAAAGACGATGAACTTATCTCGACCACAGATAATGAAAGATACAAATGCTTCATCTAACAGATGTAACAACTCTCTCCAATCTTAGTTTACATCTACTATAGCACAGATATACTTAGCTGATAAGCATATAAATGTAAGCTAACCTCATAGCAAATGAAGACACATAAATGCTTATTCTATGTTGTAGGGAATGTATACCATTAGACAAGGAACAAGTCACATCAGAAGATCTCGTTGATAAATAGCAAAAGTTGTTTTTCTTCACCAAATCTCTGAACTAACCATTGTCAACTCTAGGAGAGCTATATTCTTCATAAGGCACTACTTTTTAAGACAAACCAAAGAAATGCACACTGCCCAAGAACAAGAAAAGTACATCTAGCAATTAGGATGTTGCTTAAAAAAGAAAAGTGCATTTATTGCTACCACGACTGCATTAAATACATAATCATTATCATACTCTTCAGAAAAAAGTAAGGCATTCAAAAAGAGCTAACGTTGTTCAATGGCCACAAACGGTTTGACAACAACTACTTTCACCAAATTTGATATAGACCTATTTAAGAAGAAGAAAGAGGGAAACCACTTCGTATAGTGCCAAAACATTGCAAAAGCTTTTGAGCCTACTAAGGTTTCAAAGAAGAACATTGTTCATGTTCAATCAGCAAGCTAGAGGAGAGTATCAATACTACATGCATCAAAAGATGATCAACCTCTCTAGTGAGTTAAAGTGTGATTTGTGACCACCAAACATACCAACTATCTATCTTAGACAAGAGTGACCATTTGGCAAAGAATACATAGTTATTAGCTAAGAGCAACTATTGTTCAAAAAATACTTCCTTGAACTACAAGTGACTTGTTAAAGAATACTTGGTTAAGCCAAAAGTGGCTTGTAGAAAGAATACTTAAACAAAGCCAACCGACAGTGGCCGAGAATCAAAAGAATACTCAAGTTAAGCTAGGAGTGGCTTGTGAAAGAACACTTGGTTGAACCAACAATGGTTTGTTAAAAGAGTGCTCAAGGATTTAGTCAGGAGTGGCTACATTCCCCAACAATAATCAAGGGGTTAGACAGGAGCGTCCATGAGCTCAAAGACTCGCATTGTTCTTCCCAATATTAGTCTACTTAGGGGAACTCAATTACAGGTAGAGCTGTCAATTTGGCCCAGTTCACAGGCTTGGCACTGACCCACGTGGGTTGGGACCAAAAGAGCTCATAAGGCCAAAAAGCCCCCAATTAAAAAAGCCCACATGGCCAAAAAGCACACAAAAGCCCTGTAGGTTAGGGCCAACCAATGAACTTCCTTTCTAAACATGAAATATATATTATTTTTTTTAAATATATTATTAAACTTTTGTTTTAGGTTGGCCAGTCTCGACAATTAGCCTTAGACCATCCATCTCATCAATCAGCCCGATCTGAAAAATTGGTTGTCGAGTCAACCGGTCTAGGGCGTTAGTTTGAGCCAGACCACATCTGCTGATGGTTCAGGCTGGCCCGTCCCAACAGTCGGCCCAAAGTGTCTCGATCTTCAGCCTGGCCGACCAGTCTCGATCGTTGGCCTAGGCCGCCACGTCTCAATCGTCCTCCCAGGTCAGCCCACCTCGACCATCAGCCTAAACCAGACATGGGCCCAAGCGGCCCGTTTCTGCCATTGGATGAAGCCTGCACATCTCAGACATTGTCCAAGGTCGTCCCATCTTGACTGTCGGCCCGTCTTAGGAGTGGCCACGGGCCGAATTGTCTCGGACTTCAGTCTGGGCTAGCTCGTACTTGCTGTCGGAAAACCCATCTTGGTCGTTGACCCGGGCCGACCCGTCTATGGGCCTAGGTAACCCATGTATCGATCGCAGGCCCGATAATCCTGTCTCGGTCGTGCACCTGATTCGGCCCAGCTTGGTTGTGGGCCTGGGCTGGCTCAGCTCGACTATGGTCCTAGAACGGCCGGTCTCAGCCTTGGGCCTAGCTCGGCCCATCTTGTCCGTTGGCCCAACCATCTTGCCATGTCTCAGTCGTCTACCTGTCCCAGCCTATTTGAACCGTCATCTCGGCCCGGCCCATCTCAACTGTGGGCTAGCTCGCATTTTGCCCAATCAAATTGACGAGTTGGATGGGCCGGGCCAAAACAAGTTGATGATTTGAAATTCTCAACCCGGCCCGCCCACTTTGAATAGGCTGACAGGCTGGCCCATCAAGCCCAGCCTGTTTTGCCACCCGTAGTTTGCGTGGTCATATGAATCAACATAAAAATAGTGTTTGTTCTCTCTTCTTTCTTATCTCTTTACATTGTATGTTATTTTCATCTATATTAAACTTAGAAGGAAAGTCTTTTGAAGAAGAGGAGCAATGAGAACTTTTTTAAACAAGCAAAGTTAGAAGATGGCTTAGTGGTAAAGTTGTAAGAGAGGGTGGGAGAGGTTGTGGATTCAACTTCCCCCACTAACACTTGGAAGTTATAACATTGGTTTGACAAGTTTGGATGCAGTGTTATCGATATAGGATAACGGAACATATCGGAAACCCAAACATCCTTTGAAAAGTTATAACAGAAACCATAATGGGTTATGGCAATGACACCACATATAATTTTAATGAAAAAGTAATGATATTATGTCTAGAAATTCAAATAATAATAACGCAAGTGATTACAGCAGTTGTTGGCTTGGCTGTGTGACAGTAACAACAAAGGTAAAAGGAGGCTGAAGAAGAATGAGAGCGTGTGTTTAAACGTGTGTCTACTAGGTTAAATGAATTTTATTGGGCCTAGCCCACATTTTTATCATGTGTTTTAAATCCTTTTTTACCATGTTGTCCAGGTGTGCATATTAGGTTAAATTAAATTTTATTGGGGTTGCCCCAATCCATGTGTTTTAAACCCTAGAAAATAAATATAACCTTGTTGTCCTGGTTTCTCTTCTCCACAAATGTTGCACCATCGTTGCCTAGTTTCTTGTCCCACTGGTCTCTCTCCGTCTTCTTCTTTCTCCACTATGTTCTTTACCACCATTTCCGTTCCGCATTCGCCAGCCTCTATGCAAAAAGTGATCGCTATGGACCACCACGAAAAATCAGATTCGCCACCAGCTTTTTGTGGCGGCAGCTTGGAAATCCGTTACTGGTTTCTACCATGGCGCTGCCATAGCCAAAATTTGATAACACTATTTGGAAGGGAAGGTGGGAGGTTGTGAGTTCAACTCTCCCCACTACCAAAATACTAATAATAATCATTTGTTGATAAAAATAAAAAAACCTTCACTGGACGCAACTACCATCGACTGATTGATTAATATATAAAACAATCATTTCACATTTCCCTATCAAACAATATTTGCAAAAAGTGCCAAAAAAATTTTAAAAACAAAATTCAACCCTTGTTTCTTGTGTTTTCAGTGTTTTCATAATCTCCCATTCCTTAATTTGAGAGTAGACTTCTCAAACCATGTATAACTTATCAAGAATTTCTTTCATATCCTCCAATTACTTAGCCACATGAAATCCTTTAAGGTTTTTTACCATAGCTCGAGCCTTTGCTATATATGAAATCATATAATGATTGCTTTATTTGAGCTAGCAACTCTTTCAGTTGCATAAAAGAGATGTTGAATGTTACCAGCAAAAACATTTTGGGCCTTTTTGTATAAAGAATAGTGTGTCTTGAAGGATTTGAATACATCTAAGACATCTTGTTCAACTGACTGGCCTAAAAAGTACAATACTAGAAGTCAAGTTTTTCCACTGAAATTTATTTTTAGTGGGAATAGTGTTGACCAACTTCTACAAATGATCATGGTATCCTTAACCAAAGAGGCATGACTCAATGGAAGCATACCAAGACAAATAGTTCAGTAATTCTTCCAATTGAATTTTGCAGTGGTTATAAGCAGAAAAGGAAGGAACATAACCGCTTGCATCCTGTGCTAATATTTGTTGGCTTCCTCTTCTTTGTCGTTAGTTTAAATGCGATACTAATGGGATGACTAAAGGTTCTCTTGTGTTTCCAGTTGTAGGGTTATGTTTAGAGAACATCATGCTTCAATTGTGGGTTGTTTCTCTTTGTATCTTGGTGTTCATAATGCATCATATGCTGAAGTGATAGGATGTGATTCTGGCAATGGAAGTTGCTATCTCCAAAGGTTGGACTAATCTGTGAATTGAGTGTGACTCTCAAATTGTTATATAAAGTCGGTCTAATACTTCTATCACTCTTGGGGATCTTTGTAATAGATGGTTGAATTGATTTGTAGATAATAATACTGTGTATTCATTTTTCACATATTTTTAAAGAGAGTAATCAATGTGTTGAAAAACTAGTTGGGTTTGACACTAGATCTCATGTTAAACTCCGGACAATTTTCTAGCACCAACTTTCATTTGTCCTGACTTCTTCAAAGATAGACGATTTGCCCTATTATAGGGTTAAGGATTATGGATTAGTGGGTCAGGTTTGGTCTCCTCACTTTTTTAGAACATATCTCTTTCTTACTACGGTAACTGAGGTTATGCATATGAAAAAAGCCAGCCAGCTGTCATTCTGTTAGAAGTTAGAACATGTGAAGCCTGTTGTCGAACAGTTAGAGATTTTAAAACAAGATTGCAGCTCAAGCTATCTAATTGTATAAATGCTTGAGTAATGTAACTCACTAAATCATTACTGATTAATAATAAAAGACATTTTACAGGTTAGATGTTATAGATAAATTACTGCTTTGTCACTAAGATTCATGATCTATCAATTAGACTAAATTCCTAGTGATATAATTATCTCTTTGACAACATAAACAAGCTGGCATTCATTTTATGTAACATACCGGTATCTTCATAGTTGAAGCATTATTAAAATATGAAGAGAAGAGCTCAGCATCAAGGGTAGCACTCATTAAAATCAGTTTCAGTTCTGGTCTGCAAGCTAGAAGATCTTTAAGGACAACAAGCAAAAAGTCTGTCACAGAGAAAAAAAAAATATTGCAATAATATTATCATAAATAATCTTCCAAAAACGTAAAAATACACCATGAAGTTCAAAAATCTACCTTCATTCATTCCACGCTCATGAATTTCATCAACAATAATATGAGTTATGCCTTTTAATTTTTTATCATCTAGTAATCTTCTTAATAAGATGCCTGTGGTGCAGAAGAGAAGATGGGTATCTCTCCCTTGCATGCCCTCCAGTCTAACTTTATATCCAACCTTTCACAAAAGAAGTCAAAAGAAGGAGATAGAAACTTTAAAATCCAACGTACTACAAAACAAAGACAATTATTACATTGGAACAGTTATTAAAACTCACAGTTTCACCCAATTTCTCTCCTCTTTCATAGGCAACTCTTTCAGAAACAGAAATTGCTGCAATGCGTCTTGGTTGTGTGCAAATGATATTACACACAGCTCCACGAACTAATTCTATCTCAGATTCTAGGATAAACTGTGGAACTTGTGTTGTCTTTCCACAACCTGTTTCACCTGATATGATAAGTACCTGAAAAATATGTAAATAATAATTATAATTGAATTTGAGAAGCCAAGCATTAAAAAGATTCAAATTAAAAGAACAAAGCACGATTTACTTTTCAATGATATAACTATCAAGTTAGATGGAAGATGTGACTCGTTGAAGCATCTTGAGTATGCATCTAACATTCACTCTAGAACTTTAGAAAGATTGTTTAATAAGTAAGGGCCGACCATAAGAAAACAGATTTCAAAAAAGAAAGTCGTTAGAAATAATGTAAGCATTAGAAATAATGTAAACATTTGCAAAGGATAAATGTTTACCAACATATAAATAAATAAAATAATAAGCACATATTTGTTTAGTATATATATTATACTACAATTACAATCTGTTAGACTATTTGATACTTTTAGTCTTTTACCATTTCAATTAGATTCATTTTGGTCCTTGTCTTTTAAAAGTTCAATTAGTCTTTTAAAAAGGTTGGGTTTGGCATTAGTTGGGCCTTATAACACTCTTAAAATAAAAGAAAATAAGGCAAAAAAAATCTGTACACACCGAAACAGATTTACCAATCAAATACAATGACTCTAACAAATTAGTATCCAAGTGAAAATAAGAGGGGCTTCCAATATCAATAAGGTGTAGTCGTTTGTCACTAAGTATTAAAAAAATATATTATTTCAGCAAACCTGAGTCCTTGATATGGCTGATAATATTGCTTCCTTCTCTTTATAAGCAGGTAGACTGCTACGAAATTCCAGAATTTTTCTTCCATCTGGAGATTCCTGAAATGGATGGATACAACATTAAAAGACCTTTTATCTTCAAGAATTTGTACAGATAGGAGTAAAGAATAGCTAACTGAAGCATAAAAAACAGTAGTTTTGTTTTCTGGATGAAATACATAAAACAATGACCACCAAGGCACCGAGGACCAATACATTCTTTTAACTCATTATCACAAAAATTAAGGTCAATCTTTGGCAAATGATTCCTAGCAGTTAGAGGTTGCTTCAAACTATATCTATAAAAGATCCACATAAAATCCATTGACAGGGTAAAGAAACCTAAGAAGATATGCAACAGAAGTATCAGCTTAGATCAGGCCCAAGTGGATAGAATATAGAGATGTCAATACTTAAAAAGAAGTAAACTAGAACCAGATAAAGACATATTTTATAAATTGTAATAAAAAAATAGAATTTCCCAAAAGTAGAACCCGTTTGATAAAAAGGAAAAAGAAAAATCATAGTTACTATTACATAGTTATGATTCAAGACTTCTGTTAAAAGGTAAAATTATGTTATGTTGGATCTCCATCCCATCTATTGTTCTTGTCAACTACTAAGAATATTATATTTTGACTTTCTAACCTAAGCTTTTTATAAATTAAAAATTTGACTTAACTGCACTTTTAATCTTTCAAGTATCACAATTACATGATTTTGGTCCTGCATATTCCAATTGTACAAATTAGATCTTTCAACCACTGTTCTGATATAATGTGATTTCGGCTTTCTTTTATCATTCTATTAAATATTAACTGATTTTGATAATGTGATAAAGATGTTAACATCACAATTGTCGTGTTTCCTAACACAATACTGCCATGCCTTAATTACGGTCTTGGTTCCTTTCCTTTATGGTTATTGTTGAGAATAAAGAAAATAGGGATTGAGATTAATCTCCCTTGTGTATAAACCACACATAGGGTAATCTATTTATAATAGAGAAAAGTACAAGTAAAAAGAGTAACTGAAAATAAAAAGATTAAATAGAAGATATTGTTTGATATTGTGGTTATCAATATCTAACAATATCTTAATAATATCAAACAATATCTAACAGTTATGATAATGGAGGGACCAAAAGTGTAATTCAGCTGACAGCATAAATGTCAGGCCACATGTCAACTGTCATGTTATCATCTAGTGCTATTTGAGAAAATTATTTGTAAGAAATTTAATGAAAAACTGATGCATCTTTTCATGTGACAGGAGATTCTCATAACATTCAGCAATTTGATCATTTTGACAGACCTGATCAAATCTATATCGGCAATGGTGAAGGTTTGCAAGTCCTTGGTTCTGGGTCTTGTTTTAAGCATTCCACTAATCCCACCACTCTGATAACTTCATAATTTGTTGCATGTTCCGTCAATTACCAAAAATTTACTTAGTGTCGATAAATTTGCTTTACTAATGGTGTCTATTTTGAGTTTTTTCCTCACTATTCCACTGTTAAATCTCAGGCACCAAATGAAATTCTTCCTAGAGGAGTTGTGGGATCTGATGGCCTTTACTCCTTTCCTCAACCTCAACATTCATGTTGGCTCTCCTCCTACCTTGTCAAAGATCCCACAATCTTACACCACTACCAGTATTGTCGATAACTCGAAATCTTTTGTAAACCCTATTTCTTAATCTAGCAATCTATGGCATGCTAGATTAGGTCATCCAAATGCTCATGTCTTAAAAACTGTTATGACTCTTTGCAAATTTCAACCATCCAATAAAATTGTGAATTTTTGTTCATCTTGTTTTATTGGAAAGTCTCACAAACTTGGCATACCCCTAACCATGGCCAAGCACATTAAAGAAGAGTTGGAGTCATATGTGGAAGGTGGACCCAAACTCCTATCATCATGGGCCATCAATGAGTTCTTATTACATTAGGTTTATTTTGGGCCTTGTCTTATGGGCCTAGTAGTATAGGGTTTTCCTTTTGGGCCTTGTATAATGAGCCAAGTAGTCTAAGTTTTCTTTTGGGCTTAGGGTTGTAGTGTAAGGTTTTGGGCCTAGAGGAGATGGACCCTAAGGAGACACATGGGTCTAGGGTAAAAACCGTAGCTTGGGCTAATCAAACTTTCGGTCTTACTCCTAATCTCTCCCCTCCAACTCATTTTCATAATGTTTCCTCTTAGGCTACCCATTTAGAAAATATGTCTCAACCTGGTTCTCAATTGTTCCTATCACTACTCATACTACAAAACAGCATGTGTCTAGGCCTCTTAATTTACACTCTATGCAAACAAGATCCAAATCGGGCATTCATAAACCAAGGTTGTTTTTAACTAATATTGCTCCATCCACTGTTACACAGGCTTAGAAAGATCCAAGTTGGAGGTCTGCCATGAAACAAGAATGTGATGCTCTCATCTTCAATCCTACTTGGGATATGGTCTCTCTACCTTCTGAAATCAGTTGGCTGTAACTGGGTTTCTGAGTAAAAGAAAATGTTGATGGAACTGTGAATAAATATAAAATAAGACTGGTTGCAAAGGGATGTAATCAAATTTAAGAGCTTGATTTTCATGAGACATTTTCTCCTGCTATTAAACCAATTACCATTAGGATTATCTTTACTATTGCTTTGACTAACGGATGGGATTTGTTTCATTTAGATGTTAACAATGCCTTTCTCAATGGCACTCTTGATGAGACTGTGTACATGACTCAACCACCTGGATTTGAAGTGTCAGATAAGTCTTTGGTTTGCAGACATAATAAGGCAATCTATGGCCTCAAACAGGCTCCTAGACAATGGTTTGATAAACTAAAGTTAACTTTTGTTGCAACATGGTTTTCAGTCCAACAAGTGTGATCCTTCTTTATTTTCTTATCAACATAATTTGCAAACGGTTTACATTTTGGTATATGTTGATGACATCATCATCATCAGGAACATCTACACCTTTAATTCAGCAGCTCACTCAAAAACTGCACTCCAATTTTTCTCTTAAACAGCTTGGGAAATTTGATTATTTCTTGGGAATAGAAATTAACTATTGTGCAAATAAATTGTTGTGATGACTCAAAGTAAATATATCATAGATTTGCTGCATAAAACCAAGATGACAAAACCCCAACCTGTTTCATCGCCTTTGGCCTCATCTTGCAAACTGTCCAAAACAATATCAAACTTGTCTTCTGATCCAACTTTATACAAATCTGTTGTTGGGACATTACAATATGCTACACTCACTAGACCTAACATCAATTATGTTGTCAATAAGGTCTGCCAATTCACGTATCCTCTTTTTACTCATTGGACAGCTGTTAAGAGAATACTTCGATATCTTAAGGGAACTGTCTCCTATGGTCTACATATGCAACCAGCAACTAAAGGACAACACCTTTCAATCACAGCTATGAGTGATGTTGATTGGGCATCCAATACTGATGATAGAGGATCCACTTCTGGATCAGCTATCTACTTAAGTCCTAATCTTGTTTCATGGTGGTCTTGCAAACAGAGAGTCATTGGTAGATCAAGCCCTGAAGTTGAGTATCACAGTCTAGCTCAATCCTCTGCTTAAATTCTTTGGCTTCAAACTCTACTAAAGGAACTTTCTATTCCTTTCGCTATGCCTATCGTGTTGTTCAACAACCAAAGTGTTGTGGCCATAGCACATAAAACAAAGCATATGGAGATTGATGTCTTTTGTGTTCGTGATCAAGTGTTAGCAAAACAACTTGAAGTCTATCATATTCCAAGTTTAGACCAGTGGGCAGATGCTCTCACCAAGCCTCTTTTCTCTAGTCGTTTTGAGCTTTTACAATCCAAACTCAATGTAAAGGATTTTGTTTATAAAAATCCCCTTACCTTGAGTTTGAGGGGGTTATTAGAGAGATGCAAAACATTCAGTTATTCAAGTGGATGTTCTTTTATTTCTTAGTTTGTCACACTAACAATAGGCTTTAAAGTTTATATATACAATGCTTGTACTCTCTGTAGAAAGTGTGAAATAATATATAATTCTGAGTCGCATGTTTACATTTTTCTCTTATGTTCTTTTCTAATACAAGGTTTGTATCACCATCATAAACAAACTTAGAAGCTGCCAAAAAACTGCTTAAAATCTGAATTATGAAGAAAACATAAAGAAATAAAATAAAATATGAAAATAAAGTCTATCTCGGAATGAGAATAAGGCCATAATTGTGTATTTCAGTGAAGATGACCTGCCAAGCTCTTTGCTGATCATGCATTTGTGAACTCTGACAGAGAATTTTCTCCACTACAGCCCTGCTGCATGATAGTGACTGAGGTGGCCGAAAGAGCCCTTCATTTGTACCACTGCTGTCGCGTGGTGTTGCACACCACAAATCGGGAAAGCTTTCCTTCCTTCTTGACTTGTGGGTTAGGTATTCTTGAAGATATCCATCAACTTGCCTTAACAAAGCAGTTGGTAGGTTCACCTGTGTCAATTCTTGAAGCTTTAGGAAACTGTCTCTCAAAGACATAGCTAGTAAGTTTTTCAGTGAAATAAAATTAGCAATAAGAAACTTTATCTAAACTCATTAATGCTTATCCTCCTCAAATGATTCAGGAAAGTCAACATCACATATGTAACAAGTCAACATACCTCCCTGAGGGGGCGTTTATCGTCCAAATCATATCTGTAGTTTGGAAGAGGCACTTTGCTGACAACAACAACCTTCGCATACATATGACTGCCATATATAAATGCATTCAAGAATTATAACTCTCAGAATTCAGGTTAAGACTTCTAGGAGAGAAAAATAACAAGAAAAAAATGAGGATGACTTTTCATTAAGTTAAACAAAAAAATTTAATTAATTTGTGTATAGGCTAATTTTAACACTCAATTTCAAATTAGCATGAGCTCGTCCAAACAATGAAAAATCACAAATGGAAAAATCACCTGTACAACCCCATTTTGCTGGCCAAAATCTCTATTTGCTGAAAATCACGCCGATCTTTTTTCTCCCTGGAGACCAACTCTTGCTTACTCTGATCATTCAAAAGCATGTTTAACTTCTGCTTCCAGTCCTCGTTGGGGAAAGCACTCTAAAAAACAAATTACCAATACAAACAACAAGAAAGTTTCAATGCAACTTTAAAAGCACACTAAGAGCAAGCCAACAACAGATAAAAAGCACTGCATTGGAAGTAATCTTACTGGAAGTGAAGAAGTCCCTTTCTCAGCATCGCAACTAACCCCTTTGTCAGCATCGCAACTAACCCCTTTGTCAGCATCATTGTCAACATGAACGGGAAGAGAAGAATCCATGGCGATAAATGGAATGCGAGGCGACATGCAAGGCAAGAAAAGCCCCAGTCTCAGAAAATATATTTACTGTTAGAAAAGGTTAGAAAAGATAATAATATAGAAAAACAGAAAAAAAAAACAATTGTTATGTCATCATTTTTACTAAATCCACGGCCCATTCTGCACGGTTCTGTATTTGATGATCACATCTTTATTTTTGGTAAATGTTCTTACCTAGCACTCAAAAAATTTTAAATCTAATTTACTAAAAACTGAAAAAAAGAAAATGAAGTGGAAATACATAGTCATCATAGAAAACATCCTCTTTTAGCAACAACTTTATTTGTTAGTTCCTTAATAAAATGATTGCTATACTTAATATATATATATATATATATATATATATATATATATAAATGAGAACATTCTGTAAAATATAAATTAAGACTCGCAAAAAGTAATATTTTCGATAACTATATTATTATATTATATTATATTATATTAAATTAAATTAAATTAAATTAAGATATACTCTCATTTATTTTCTAATTTTATTTTTTATTATATAATTATTATTTTAAATTAAAATACTTATCTTACCAATTTACATTTTTTTTAATTTAATTTTCTTTAAAATACCATTTTTTTAAATTTAATAATTTTCTTAAATTAAAATAATTATTTATAATTAATTAAAATTGTTTATAAAATAAATAGAAATTATTTATAATAAAATTATAAAAATTATTTATATTTATTTTTATAATCATAATTTTATTATTTTTTATTATCACAATAAAATGTATACTGTAATTTAGATTGCTCCAAACTAACACCAAAATCTAATCTAATTTTTATCTTTGAACATATTCGTCTCTTTATCAAGATTGCTTACTAATTTTATTAGTTTAATGGACAATGGGATGTTAAGTATATTATTCACGGAGTTTCTCTATTTTATAGTTGGAATGAGATTAGTTACCATCTCTTTTAAAACTAAATATTTATTGTAAGAATTTAAATTAATTAAGTTTTAAGTATTTCATAAATTTTAATATATTTTATTACATTTTTATTAAAAACTTATTATCTAAGTATTTAAAAAAATTAATAGAATTCGTACTGTTAATTGGAATAGTATGTTTGTTATCTTTCATAGTCGTTATTTATATAAGTAAAATAACAAGTTGCATAATTAAGTTTTTAGTCCTTTATAAATTTAAATATTTTTAATTAAATTTTTATTAATGAAATTATGAATATTCAATTTTTGATATTTTTCAATTAAGTATATGTTGTTTTATTTTGTACTCTAAAACACAATATCTCATACGTGAACAAGAATAAAAAAAAATGTGAGCTTAATGATCTTTACAAAAAATACAAAGTTTTATTTTTAAAATTAAATGTTAAAGTAAAAATTAAATCAACATGTACAAACACAAAAAATGTTATTTGGTAAATCTAATTAAGGTTTTACTTTGTTTTTCTTGTTGTCCAAGTTCATTATTATTTCAGCAAAAAGTTGGGTGTCATAAATTGGAGAACAAATATAAAGAGTGAAAGTTTAAAGTTAAAACTACTTTAAATAAATAAATAAAAAAATCCAAGTTCTTTACACTTGGGTGTGTCTTTTTATTTATAAATAAAGGCAAACTTGTCCTAAGGACACCAAATGCCACTCATTTAAAAATTTATTACAATCGAATGTACATTGTTTATTACAATTAAATATACAAGAACATGTGTACTCTTTTTTCTTAGTTTGGATTTTTCTCCATACTATTTATTAAGTAGGGTTTTAATGAGATACTATTTTAACAAATTATCTTTTCTTCATTCTTGTATAATATGCCTGGGTATACCACACTCGTCGGCATAATAAAGCCTAAGTGGCCTCTCCACTTGTCAACATAATCATACCCTCGGGTAAACCATAGTCATGACACAGTAAGCCTAAGTAATTTCTCACTTGTTAGCATAATCATATGTTTACGTATACCATATTCGCTAGTACAACAAAGCCCATGTTGTAAGACCCGTAGAATTTAATTAATTAAATAAATAATTAATTAATAAATACGGGAGGGGTAATAATTATGATATTAAATTATGGTTGGTATGATGTGGAAAAGTGCTAGCTCATGTGGTTGAGAGCCCTTTGATTGTGCGAGAGGACTTGGGTTCAAGTTGTATGTATGCTAACTTTTGATGTTATGATTTTGTTATCTAAATTTATGAAAACATGTTCTTGTATATTATGATAATTGAATTGTGATTCCTAGCAAGAAATATGAATTGGTTAAATGGTTTGATATAAACTTGGTGATTACATGGTTGTGGCTTCGAACCTTGGAGAACTTACATTAAACTATGTTTTTGGCATTTTGGCCTTGAATTGAATATGAAAGGTTGGGAAGAACCCTAGATAGTTGAGAGGCAGTCTTGGGTGGCTGGAAAACAGATCATAAAGGCCAATAGTTTGGTGAGGTTTGAGTGAGGTTCTGGTGAGGTTTGAGTGACCACATCAAAAGGGGGAAGACATAGAGATCATTGGAATATCTCACACAACTCAAATTAAGCAAAGGAAATTCCAGGTTAGGGGAGCTGGACTCAGTAATTTTATGCATATAATTATAAGTGTGTAACTGTATGGTATATTGATTGTTTGAGTACTGTTAAAGCCTTCATAAATTCTGTTTTTCTGGAATTTTCCAGAAACCGCCTGGCGGGTGATGAACCACCGCCAGGCGACTCATGCGAATTGGTGTATTCTGGGTTCTTGGAAGAGGAACCGCCTGGCGGCACATTCCCGACCGCCAGGCGACGCAAGGCGTCTTAACCAATTATTGGGTTTGTTGATGAAGCGCCTGGCGGGACTGGTTAAACCGCCAGGCGGCGCGGGACAATCTGACTCGTTTTTGGGTTTTCTAGAATTCTGGGTGAAATCTGATCGGGGCAAAAGGCAGTGGTGATCCTTATAGAGGGGTAATGATGATCAACAGTAGGTATAACCACCTAATCGAAGGTTAAATGAATGGAACAATGAATATGAGTTAGGGTTGAGCGTATGTTATCAGAAATCACGAATTGGAATGTGTTACTATGAATTGGACATAGGAATTGGTGATCAATAAATTAAAGTGTGATGATTGTGCTGGGATTAGTTTTGTGTGTACTCTTA
>Ga0099822_1005277_pt1 | contig 16882 bp, 6 predicted proteins | sample CowpeawhiteBW_FD_76839 | JGI IMG/M metagenome (GOLD analysis project Ga0099822, IMG submission 76839) | Root nodule microbial communities of legume samples collected from California USA - Cow pea white BW | ecosystem: Host-associated > Plants > Roots > Nodule | place: USA: California | collected...
ATATATTTCACTTTATTTTTAATAAATATAATTTTAATATATATATATATATATATATATTAACTTAATAACATTATAATATTATCACCTACTAATATAATATCACGTATATTTAAAAAATGCATACACAGACGCGATAGCACCTGTGTTACGCTAGTAATTATTAATGTAGTTTTACTAGTTAAAAGACAAAATATCCATAAATATTATACAATTATATTTAATATTTTATTTAATATACACATATAAAAAGTTTAAAGATAATTAAATAACTTAATTTTAATGTTGTTAAAAATTAAAATATAATTAAACGTAAAAAAATTAAATTAATAAAAAAATATTGTTAAACATCTAAAAAGTTAAAAAAAAAATTAAATATGAATGTGGGACTTCATTCATTGAAGATATGTTGCTTAAAAATTTTAAAAGATATTTTTGTCTCTAAGAAATATATTATGTTAATTTATATTATTTTAACCAATGAAAATAATTATTTCAATTTTCAATATAAAAATAATGTTGATGATCATTAATTATATCTTAACCAAGTATTTTTAAGATATTGGTTAACATTTTTTATTAAGAGGGTCATAAGAGTCTTGTTAACCAGACAATTATTAAGAATAATTAATTGAATCTTACAAAAATTCATAATTAATTGTGACATCAAATATATCTTAACTTAAATAATCATTAATATTGATTTATTTTATTTAGAGAACAAAAATACTCATAAGGATTATACAACTGTCATTTATAATTTATTTTATGCACACAAAAAAAGTTAAAAAATAATTAAATAATAAAATAATTTTAAGCTAGTTGTACTTAAAATAATTAAATAATAATCATCAAAAAGTTTAACTTTTTATTTTATTTTTAATTATGTAACAATATTATTTAATAATTTTTATATTATTTAATATGATATTGCATTAGTCATTTTTATTCTTAAAATATTGTATCGCTTAGAAGTAGAGTCCTGAAGCGATTTAGATACCCTTCTCTCCTTACACCCTTTGAAATGTCTTTTAGTGACAAAACCGTGATGGATCACACATCCAAAACGAACAATACCTCGAATATATGGTAATTGACATTGATTTTGTCATCAGACATGGGATCAGAACATTGACACCCATGTGGGGTCAATAACTGAACTATTTGTCCCTTAGGTCCTTCATTGGGGATGATTCACTCATTCTCCTTAAACTTAGACAAGAGAATTATGTTCCTACCACACTCAATAGTTTCACATCGCTTAGAAATCGAGGTCTAAGATTGTTTAAATATTTTTTTCTCCTTCCACACTCCGTTTGGAGACAAAATCGTGACATAGCACACATTCCAAAACAGACAATATATCAGATGTATAGTAATTGTACTATATTCCTTTAAACCAAAACAATTACATTAACATTACTTTTTTATCAATTATTATAGCACTTATGAATATTTTTATCCTTTAAATAAAGCAAAATTACATTAATAACTATTGAGATCAAAATTAATTTGATGACACACTTAACCATGAACTTTACACTTATTAATTAAGTCTTAACTAGTGTCCTAAGGACATGGATTAACTTTCTCCTTAAAATAATTTAATCAATATCTAATTACATGATATTATATAAAAGTTATATAATAGTTATTTAAATTGAAAAATACAAACTTAAGTCTTTGAAAATAAATAAAAATTTAATTTAATCAATAGTAATTAATATTAACGCATTAAATAAAATTATTTATTCTAATAAAAAATGTGTAGATTTTAAAAACTTTAATAAAAATATCATTATTTGAAAAAAAATGAAATCATAATTATGTAATAATATGTTTTTATTTTAAAAACATAAATTTTATATATACTATTATACTATTTTATTTTATGTCAGTTTATATTTATCAATTAATATATTAATATGTTTAATAAACATCTTCAATCTAATAAATTAACTTATAATTTCTAAATTCGGAGTTTATTAACTACAAACTTTATCTTATCAAACACAGTTTTAGATATAATTCTTTATAAAGACTTAAAATTATTTTTTATTGAAATTTTATCTTTCTATTCGAGTGTTTAAAATCTAAAAACATAACTCAATTGCCAAAAAAAGTTAAAAGTGTAGAAAATATATTGAAACATAATAGATGATAAATAATGAAAAAGAAGAAGCCAATATTACTTATATTTAATATCTTTTATTATTCTTAAATTTTTTTATCCGTTATTACACGTTTTGAACTTTATTTCAAGAAAACTAATTATTGTAATTTTTTTAATTTTATTGAGTTATTTTTAGTTTTTAAATGTTTAAGTTAAACAGGTGTAACAGTTACAAAATCAGAAATTAATTTTTCATTAATGATGCTTAGGTGAGGTGTGAACTTGTAACATTAGTTTAAATTGATAGATTATATATATATATATATATATATATATATATATAAATTATTATAAAACATTTTATAATTTAATTTATAAAGTATTTATAATATGTAGAAATTAAATACTCTATAATTTAATTTAAAAATAAAATATAATATTTTTGAGATAAAAATATATTTAACTTTAAAAAACATTTAAATATAAAATCATATAACTTTGAAAAATAAAAATCTAAAAACTCAATATTAATTTGATTATTTAAAAAATTTAAAAATATAATTACAGAAAAAATTATTTCTATAAAAAACATGATTTTTATTTATATAATAAAATTTATGACATTATGCTTTAATACATTATTTTACGTCTAGTAACTAATTGATCAGTTATATCAAACACATTTTAACAAGTTAGTTTATGTCCTAATAGTTTATAAATTAAGAATTAATTGATCAACAGTATGTTGTCAATTGAAAACCAGTTTATCTATAGTCTAGTTTGATTTAAATATATTTTATAATTACAAATTACTTTAACTAGCTCCTAATTTATTTAATTTTTCATTAATTTTTATTATTTAATATATATTTTCGTTATCGTTAACATATTTTAATAAGTTATTACGGGTGTTTATAAACAAGATGGTTGAGAGCAGTTTCAACATATTAAATTTTTATTTTAACTATTTTACTTATTAATTGTTTTATAATTCAAAGAAAAAAAATTAATATTATAAGCTAAAGTAAGAAACGTTTCATTATGTTACATTATGAAAAAATACATGCAATAATTTTTTTTAGGTATAATTACTGATTTGGCACCTCAACTTTTTTGTTAAGTTCAATTTGGTATCCAAATTTTTGGTTTGTTCAATTTAGTATCCCAATTTTCTAAAGAGATTCAATTTGGTCCTCTCCGTTAGGTTGAAGTTAACACCGTGTACGTACAGGACACGTGTCAAACCATGAAATTTTTATTTTTTAATTTTTTTTTATAAAAAAATTATTTTTTTTTTCAAAAAAATTTAAAACTGTCACGTGTCAGTTTATTATCGTGCCACGTGACAACTTATAATTATGACACATGACAGTGGTAAAAATTGTTTTTAATTTAGTACCCCAATTTAAATTTTTAGTTCAATTTAGTACCCAATTTTTTAAAATGATCCAATTTCGTCCTTTCCAAATTGAAACCAAATTAGTAACTAAGTTTAATTATAACTTATATATACATGTTAAAATAATTTTTTTGAATTTATACATCAAATCACTACACCTAAATATTCTCATGTGTAAAAAATTACAAAGGTTAAAATGTAAAAAATAAAATAATTTAAGTATTTAGGTGAAATGATTTGATGTATATATTAGTAAAAGTTAGTGTAACATGTATATATAGGTTGTAATTAAGCTTATTTATTAATTTTGTCTCATATGGGAGATGACGAAATTGAATCATTTTAAAAAATTGGGTACTAAATTGAAAACAACTATTACACTGCCACGTGTCATGATTGTAAGCTGCCACGTGACACAATGATAAACTAACACGTGGCAGTTTTTAAATTTTTTGAAAAAAATAATAATTTTTTTTTTGAAATTTTTTTTTTAAAAAAAGAATTTAAAAAAATTAAAATTTAATGGCTTGACACATGTCCTGTACGGACACGGTGTTAACTCCAACATAACAGGACCAAGGTACTAAATTGAACAAACCAAAAGTTTGGGTACTAAATTGAACTTAACGAAAAAGTTGGGTACCAAATCTATAATTATACCTTTTTTTAAAAAACTCAATATAAAATTAGTTTAAATAAAAATTATTTGTCTAAAAATAATTAAAATAAAATTATATTAATACTAATTAGATTAATTAGTTTAAATAAATGACTTCTACTAGTAAAAATAATAATACAACTTTTAAAAGTTAAATAGAATCACTAAAATGCTTGATAAACATTTATTATTTAAAAATAACTAAAACTATATTAGAAATTATTTATATTATTTTAATAAATTAATATATTAATTTAAAACTTACAAAGAGCCTTACAGCCATTCTTAAAATAATGATATGTATATGTTTTGAGCATATCTATATTTGATATTTGCAACTTTAGTTATTACTAGCTCATGATAGAGCACAAGCAAATATCAAAATGGCTTCATTTAAGGAATAGGCATACATGTATGATGTAAATAAACTTAATGACATTTGAGAACTTTAATTTATTAAAAAAGTTAAAAGGTTAAATAATTAAGAATTTACTAACATAATAAATCTGTATTTTGAATTAATTAGCACCTAGTTAGATACATAAACACAGTTTTTAAAGTATATTTTTATGGTTTAATTATTGCATAGTTCATTATAATTATATTCATAAAATAAAATAATAAATTTATTTTGTACCTTTTAATTATGATATGATATCATTTATTTGTATTGACAAAAAGAAAAAGATGAACATCTTCTTTCAACAAGGAGTTTTCATGATGATGACTTATGAAAAAGTACGAAAGACTTAATAATGATACATGAAAAACTCTTGAATACTTAAAAGAATGCTTCGATTCAAGAGATGCATTGAAAACTTGGGGATTTAGTTGTTTAGGTCTTGTAATATGTGTATGTTATTTAAAATAGTTAAATTAGTATGTCAATAGTCAAAAAGGCAAAACCCAAGCAGTATAACACCAAGATAATTTTATTTATTTGCAAAATTCATTGGAATAATCGATTATTCTTAGTGATAATCAATTATCTTAGTTAAAACTGATTTTTACGAAAAGCCTCTGTGATAATCGATTATCAGTATTGATTATCACCTACTGATAATAGATTATCTTGGTTGATAATAGATTATCACAACGAGAAAAATGTTTTAGAAAAGTTCTTGTGCTAATCGATTATCACTTATGATAATCGATTATCTATGATAGTTATGACTTAACTTTTCATATTCTTAACCTAATTTCTAAATAGGCTTCTATAAATAAAGTGGTAGGCTTTCATTTGAAAAATACAGAAGTTAGAGAAGTCAGAGTACTTGAGAACTCTTTGTGGGAAGGCTTTGAAAACCTAGTGTGGGTAGAGCGATAACTTTCATCAAGTGGGATCTTGAGTGATTGGTTCTTGCTGTTGTTGCTAGGAGAAGTCAGTCATCTTTGTGTGATTCAAAGGAGGTGTTCATTCCTTGTGTGATTCAAGGAAGGCGTTTTAATCCCTTGTGGATTTCAAGGGTGGTGTCTTCATCTCTTGTGTGATTCAAGAGAGGTGTTTTCTAAACCTAATCTTTCTTATCATTGATTTATTTGGTTTATTTTAGTGATTTAGTTAATCTCGTTTTTGAGAGATTAACAATTGGACGTAGGATCTTTTGATCTGAACCAGTATAAATACTTTGTGCAATTTTCTCTTCTCTACTCTCTTTATTTTATTGTGTTTATTAAAATAAATGAAAGAATTTTAATTGAACTTTGATATTAAAAGGAAAAAATTTTAAAAGCACAATTTTTATTAAGAACCCAATTCACCCTCCTCTTGGTTTTTGTCTAAGCGTTAATAATTCCGTTGCATGTTTCCAACAATTTGTAAACATGAAAGTAAATTAAAAATATAAATATGATAACAAATATAAATGAAAAAATAATAACGAGTTTCTTAAACGAAATTATTTTGAAATGTGTAACGTAAAGGGCTACAAAATGATATTTTAGAATTGTTATTATGTTTAAAATAATGGAACTCGATTATTTTAATAAATATTTTAGTATCAATAGAAATTTCATAAACGAAATTCATTACTTTAAAACATTTTATCTTTCTAAAAATCAGTTCTCTAGAACCTTTTTCCTTCTCTCTACAAATTCTAACTGTGTGATCCTCGTGGCAAGATCTCCAAGTCTAGCCAATTAATTTTTTTGTTCTTCTTTGCATGCATCTTTCTTTGAGGTCGCATATGTCCTTTAGGTCTTCTTTTTGGTCATCTGTTGATCAATGATTATGAAGGTATGATCTAATCATCTATGTAGTATTTCTATGGTTTTGCTGTTGTTAGAGTCGGTCGAGCAATTTCACCAGGTAAGGAAAGCTATTGGTTTTTTATGTACGTTAGTTTGATAAATCTAATGTTTTGCATGTTGATGAATCTTACTGATATGGATGATTTTAGTATTTTGGATTGTTTGATCAACTATTGTATTTTTTTTTTTTTGATTTTGTGGTAATTGGGAGAAAATGAATTTGAGTCATTGAGGGCACCAACTACTATATTTTAAAAGAGGAGTACTAATTTGAACAATGAAACAGGTCTAGATTACCCAAAAACCACAAAATGCATTTGTTGTTATCTGATATGGCGTTGAACGACAAGTTTCACCACTTAGCGCCACATTTTTGTGAATTGATCAGTGTTGAGTGGCATGCAGGTGGCGTTGAGCACAAGTGATAACTAGGTCTTTGAGTGATTTGACTCCAAGGCGCTGAGTGCCAGTTTTTGTGAGGCAAATGGCGTTGAGCGCCGTGTTGAGTGTTAGGTGCCCTGTTTTGCTTGTTTCTATTGTTTGATTATTTTTCTTTCTTTGAACATTGTGTAATTGTGAAGTAAGGTAAATGATTGGTTTATATTATGAAACAAAGGTATGTTTTGAGCTATTGTAAGATATTTTCCGAAGAGAAAATCCCATTGATGATGTGTTTTCACTAGGGTGTGCCTTAATGTTAAGATTGTTCCATTTTTGTGAGGCTATCCTGAACTCTACTGGCTATTCATACTCGTGTATAGGAAAATGGTTAGATGGTAAGAATAGCAGAAGGTCTTTTCATAAGGATGGTTTCATTATTCTTATAACTGTAACATGGATTAACCTTGTGTGTGGTAGCTCGGTAGAACAGTTTATATCACAATAAGTGTTTGGCTTTAAAAGTTTGACTTAAGTGCACTTATCTGAATAATGTCAAGTGTATAAGAGTTTGATTAGGAATATGATTATGTTGAGTGATTGTGTTTTATATTCGGCATGAAACTTATACACTTGTGAAATGTTTAAAATTTATCTGTATCATTTTTTCAGTTAGCTTACCCTGTTTGTTTTCTTGGTTGTCTTGTGTTGTGTTTCATTTCTTTTGCTATGATCACCAATGTGGTGAGAGCAGAGGATGATGCAGGCATTGATGCATCAGTGGACGTTGAAGAGCCTTCAGCTTGAGGCTTGGGATAGTTGATTGGGATCTATGTATAGTTTTGACATTAGTGGTTCAAACCTTAAGTACCTTCTTATGTTTGTATAGTTATAATCCTTTTGGATAATTGTATAAGTATACTATATTGGTTTGTGAATTTTATCTATTTTGCTTTATTAATTATGGATTTCTTTACATTGTTGTTTTACTATTAAATGGAATGTTACATGTAAGGACCTAAAAGATTATTTAGAGTAGACATGGTCTTTAAAAATGGAGCTTAATTATTTTATTAATAAAAGTCAAGCTTATAAATAGAAAAGTTAGTTAATCGAGTTTTATTTTATAAAGATCATTTTAAAACTTTTAATTTTTCTTCCTCTAACTTCTCTCTAAGTTTCAAACCAATTTGCTCATTTGTTTGATGATCAGAGTACGTCGTAGCAGTCCTGTCAAAGAGTACTACAATCCTAAATGATCATAATATTAAATAGAGTAAGTTCATCTTTTGTCCTTCTTTTGAGTCTTTTTGGTGAATCTACTACATATGGTGATTGTTGGGCTTCCATGTAGATCTCAAGATGAATCTTTGTTCATTTAGGATTGTAAGGGTGTGATAAGATCTTTTATCTAAGATTTTATGTGTAGATATTGGATCCTACATGAGTAAAGGTTTTTAGAGGCAGTAAAGCTTTTTGTGTTAATAGTTCACAATTCCATTAAGGGAGACTAGTAAATTATAATAGTATTTTATATGATAAATTGTGATTATTGTCTAGATGACAAGAGATTAGTTGTAATGCTTGATTTAATGTGTTGACATTTTAAATTGCTGAGTTTTGATGAATATATTTTTTTGAATTGTGTAAGTTAGGGGATGTAAGTTATAATGTATCTAAATTGGTTAATTAATATTATCTATGAACATTTTGAGTTAAATTATACCTATTTGGATGCTAGAGAAGAGTAAAATTAACTCATTTAGACAAAAAAAAGAACAATTTGGTATGTATATTAAATTCTAAAAGTTTGTAATGGCACTAGGTGAGACCTCAACACTACTAGGCGCCAAAAGAAAAATTAAATTCCAATGAGCTTTAGATGTCAAAGGCGATGAGCGTCAGTTAAGTACTACTGTACACCATTAGATAGCTCCAAATGTCTAAGGCATTAGGCACCAACTAGATGTCACTGAGTGCTCAAAGGGGATGTTGAGCAAAGAGGCCATGCTGTTGGGTGTGAATTGGAACTTAAGTTTCAAGGAGCCTCTGTTTTACATTCATTAGGCAGGAAAAGGGACACGCTAAGTGCGAGTAACTCCTTTTCATAAATTATAAGTGAACTAATAGACTTTAGATTATATATAGATACACACACACACATGTGTGTGTGTGTGTGTATGGTGGATTGTTTGATATGAGAAATGTGATGTATGAATTGTGAGGGTATAATGACTTTCAGGGAGGAAGTACTTTACTTTACTGAGTTAAGTGTAAGGTGTATTGAATGGTGATTTGATGAGATTATCCCGACTCTCCTAGACTCCAACTCACATAGAAGAAGATATCTAGTTGTGAGAGTTAAAAGATGTTCATATAATATAGTGCTTCGATAAGAAACATGATCGAACCACACATATTTTATGGAATTTACCCTCTCCTACTTAAGGGGGACCTTGGTCCTAGTTTATTGCTTCCAGAGAGCAGAAGATAGTATGTCATACTTAAAGGGGACATTGGCCCTAGTTTATTGCTCTAAGGGACCAGGAGATAGTGTGACATATGCATAATCTCTGAATCTATGAAACACTGTGACAAATGCAAAAGCTCTGAACACAAGACACGTGTCTACAAAAAGTATATGTCTAAGTTATGAAAGCCTCATGGGCTGAGCCAGTTTGGGGTGTTGTTTGTTTGATGCTAGTGTGGGCATTAGACATTTGGTTTTAATTGTGTGATATTGACTAGTTCTGATGATGAGAATTGTATATGTAAAGAGATGAGATAAGTATATTATATTGTATGTGATGATTTAATGTATGTGGTATATTATAATTTCAATAGCATACTCTATCTTCTAGTTTAGTTATAGTTTGTCCACCTACTAATGCATGTAGGAGATAAATGCAACAATGAGATTATTGATATTTTGTTTAAAGAGTATGTGTTGCATGTATATAATTTTTGTATTGTATATATCCTCCTAGTTGATGGACAATTATATTTTTTGAAGATTTAAGTATGTTTTCTAATGGAGGTATGTAAATATATCTTATGTACTTATATGTTTGTTTATGCTTATTATCTATTATGTAATTATATAATTAATAGTATGATTGTGATAATTAGGATTGTTAAAAGAGAAAAAACATATATAATTAACACCATCCCCTCTCTCTCTCTTTCTCTCTCTTTCTCTTGGATATAACTAATTATTCAAAAGAGAAAAAAAGAGTTCAAACTCCATCATGGGGACCTATACATTGCAATATATATGTGTGACACTATACATATAAGGAGTTATCAATTATTTCCTTTCATATTCCTACTATTGTGAGCCATTACCACCTGTACCATCCTCTGGTCATGCACATCATACGATTATTAGTAGGAGAAAAAACCACAACTAACAAAGAAAAGGGTAAGTTAGTGAAATTTTAAAAATTCATATTCTTAAGCAACTCAGCAAAACAAGCATTTAAGCATATATAATCATAAAATTCAACCTCAATATCAAATTTATTAAAACATGAGTATATTTTAGACTCAAAATTCATAATGCACATGTATTGAGTCAAATACTCATAAATTCCTACACTTGTCATATGATATCACGATAGATTATATCATAATAATAACCATGGCTCCACTTGGCCTAACCATGACAAGGTTAGTTCTTATCAATCCTCTAGGTCACGTCACTATTTCCTTTCAATCTTGTAAATTAGAAATCTCCTTTAACTCTCATCACCTAAACTTCATTCTCTACAAATCTGTAAGTTTAGTAGAGTTAGGATGACTTCACATTGGGATCTCGACTCAATTACATACCCTAACACTAAACAATGTGGCAAATCCCCTTAAAAGTGACCATATTCATACAACATATCCACACATAAGAAGAAAATAGTTTCAAACCCAATAGATTTATGACATAAATGACCCTAACTATAATCAACCTCACTCAATTCATAATGCTTAGCAATTCCTTTCCTCAAACCCATGGTTTCTTGTCCAGAACCACACAATTCATCCAACTATTATGAGATATGTTATTCCTTCAAACTCAAACTTACTCCACGAATTGTTCCCTTGCTCAACGAGAAACCCTTAGTGGTATACTCGTTCAACAAAGCCTTGGCTCACCCAAAGGCTCAGGCTCATGTTTGAGGTATAGTACTCCAAGTCAAAATCCTTAAGAAACTCCATCCACCCCTTCTCCCTCCTATTCAACTATTTTTTATCAAACATATGCTTCAACTCTTATGGTCATTGAACACCTTAAATTAAGCCCCATAAAGATAATGCCTCCATTGTTTTAAGGTGAATACCAGAGCTACAAGGTCAAGGAATGAATATGATGATTCTTTTCACAACCCTTCAACATTATAAAGACATAAGTCGCCACCTTTTCTCTTGTATCAACACACACCCCAACCTTAAATAAACCTCAACAAGTTTTCATGTGTTAGTTATTATCAGTATTGGAGCATTGGTCATCCTCTTCTTCAACTCTTGGAAACTCTCTCCAAACCATGGATTGATCTTTACATGTCAATTGTTGGTTGTGAAGTTAAATAATTAATTTTTAAATACTTATAATTTTAGATTTTTAAAGAGTAATTATTTTTTTAATAAACTTTTCAATACTTCTATTTATTTTTAAAACATTATACATGATTTACTTGGACAGGGAATTTTATCTAAATTAATTTATCCAATGAGTATTAATTAAATTTATTTTTTTATTTTTTAAGACAAACTATTATTGTATTGAATTTATTTTCTACGGTTTTTATTGTGCATAACTTTCACACTGTATCATATAATAAATTACTAGTTGATTCAATTTAAAATGTTAAAATTTTTAAATTTGACTTGTGTAAAATTAAAAAAAAAGTTCAATAAATATTAAAAATAGTAAAACAATTAAAGTATATATATAATATAACTTCAATTTAAAGTTAAAAATAGATAATAATAATAATAATAAATAAATTAAAAATTAAAAAATATTTTAAATTATAATTTTAATTAGTATTTTTTTCTCAATATTCATTAGAAACTCAATGCGATCTATAATTTTTTTTTTTCAATTCACTCTTCATTTTATTTAAAAGATTTAATGTGGTTTTTAAGATTAAATTGGTGAGCACTGTCTGATTTTCTTTTCTGTTTTTTTTTCTTCCACCACCTTTTTCTCCCTTTTTTTTTCTATCTTTCCTCCACCATCCACCTTCTACCGTCCTTTTTTTCCCTTTATCCCTTTTATTTTTCCACAACACTTCTACTTTTACATTTTTCCCTTTCTCCCTCTTTTTGGTTTATTTACCCTCAACACCTACACCTTACTCAAATAACATTAATTACAACCCGGCTACATGAATTTTGGTAATTTTTAGTATCACAAATCATAAGGTCAAATTAAGTACAAGATTTTGCCCTTTATTTTATTTTCTCATCCACAACATAGATGAATCAAAAGATCCAAGCCAAATGAGATAAATCATAGAGAAACGATGTAAGAAGAAGAAAAAAAGTAAAAACAATGACACATGATTACATATTAATATTAAAATACTAATTAAACCTAAATTATAAAAGATGGTAATAAAATAAAATAAAAAATTCATGTTACAAACTAATTCATTTAGTTAATAGTTTATATGTCAAAAAAAAAAACTATTTTAAAATATTTTGCTCAACAGATAAAGTAATTTCTCAAAACAGACTCTAAAAACAGTTGGATACTGAGATATAATTTTATTAACTGTTGTTCGAAATTGTTATTTGAAATAAAATAAAAAAATGGAAGCCAAATTTGAACACAAGCCAAACCAGAAGAAAGAGAGGTTAGAAAACAGAGGTCTGTGGGCCCGGCGGCGCATAATATCCAAAGCTGCTTCCAATAATAGTCGTCCATGTGTCAGTCTAAATCTACGAACGGCCGCACTAAAGCGACCCTACCTCATACTCCCTATGCTCACGCCTTTCGCGTTTTGGATTTTATGCTTTCGGAACGTTAACTTGTCTCACCGACTGTGAGTCTTGGAAGCTCACAGTTCCCTTCGCTGACGATGTGGACATGTTTCATTGGTCTGTCGTCTTGCTTTGGTGGGTGAAGACTAATAATATCTGTGTTTCATTATTTATTTATTTATTCCTTTTTTATTATTTTGGGAAGAGGAATTCAATGAGGATAATGCTAACAATAAAAAAAGAATTTTTGAGTTTGGAAATATTGATGTTATCGAATTGGTGTGATGAGGATGTTGGTGTTTTCTAGAAGATCTTTGTCCTCTGTGAACGTTCTCATGTAACATTAAATTTTAATTGACGGCTTGGCGATTTTATATTTTTTTAAGATTAATAATATAACATGTAACTTGTGACCAAAACATCAAGTTGTACTGGTCAAAATAAAAGTACAAAATATTAAATTTATTACATTATCAGTAAACTTATGTTAAAAGATATATTTGTAACAACTTATCATCAAACGCACACTGTAATAGTTTTAAAATTAAATAACAAAGAAACCCGCCAAAACTGATCAACAAAGAGTTAAACTTAGTTTCTTCCGATTTTCTTTATGATTAATTTTGTTTTAAAATCTAACATATTTGAAAAGAATTATGTTTAAGTAAAGATGCTTATAAAAAAATAGTTAAAAGTATAATGAGTCATTTGGATTATAAGATGATATGAGAAGAGAAATTGAAAATTTTAGTAGATTTGAAAAAAAAGAAAAGAAAATGAAGTTATTTGATTAAGAAAAAAAAATAGTGAGAAATGAAAGAAAATGAAAAGATAGTTTCTCACGATTTGATAATTAAAATTTTTTTTAATTAACAAAATTATAATATTATAATATCGTTTTTGTATTCTATAAAGTAATTTAAATAAAATTTTGTTAGTGTACATTATGTTAAATTGAAATGGAAGTTATTATTTAAAATAAAAAGGTTTTAATTGGCAAAATTAAATTAAAATAAAAGGAGAAGTTGTGATGGTTGGAGGACTCAAAGGCGAACACTCGAGGGTTAGAGATTTTTATGTCATACTAAAATGTATGTCAAGAAGAGGATAAGTGTATGTCGTAGAAGATCAAGGTGGTGAGAAATAAGACCGCATCTAGAGGGCGGGTGGTAGAGCTAGATGATTGTGTGACACGTCAAAAGATGTGGACAAGCAGATAATTTATTATGAGAAAAAAGATAGAGGAGAATTGATTATGAGTAAGAATAGAGAGAGTATAATCAATTCTTGGTGTAAAAATGTTGAAAGGTAGAGTGAAAAATTGAAGGTCAAATGTGTAATTTATTATGGGGTGAGCTAACTTTCGCTCCTTTTCTCCTCACTTTAGTGAGAGCACTCCTTTTCAATCCTGCAAATTCAGACTCTCATCTTCATTAAAATAAGTTAAAAAATCTAACAAAGTCTTTCTTTATTGCCTACAGTATATCATTCGAACCAAACACAGACTAAGAGTTATTTTAAGTCAAAATATATATATATATATATATATATATATATATATATATATATATATATATGTTATATATGTTATATATATAATTATCAATAAATTAACTTCTAATTAATAAATTTTTAACAAATTTTGCTTTGAAAAATTAGTTTATCAAATTAAAACTATTAGTAAACTTGTTGTTTAATGTCTACTCAGACTAGCGTTCCTCAAATTATCAATGATGAGTACTTCTATTAGATGCATCATCTACTCCCATGTAAAAACATGATTATAACATAATTAAGACAAACCACACAAAACTGGATAAGCTAATATTCGTTAAAAGTATGATACATTTATAAAGTAATAATACACATAATCATATATTTCACATTACATTCAACATCTAATTATTATCAATTAGTAATCAAACTCATTAAATCATTTATGGCAATCAACTCTTCTTCGGAAAGACTTATATGTTGAATTAGACTAAGAGAATACACAAAGTCACATCCCAATAGCTAAGTCATCCTCATATGACAGGATAATTTTCTTACCACCAGATAGATATAGTTCTTTTTCACATCGCACTCTAGATTATAGAAACCTCCATCAGCTCTCACCACATAATATCTTCCTCTCTCTCACTCACTCACACACACGCAACACGTATTAAATCAACAACTTTTAGTAGATTATGACACATGCCCTAACTATACTCGACCTCACATAGATACCAATAGTAAATTATGGCTAAATCCTAGTTCTACTCGGTTCAGTAGAGCTACCTCAACTTCTTCATTGAACACACAAACCTCAAGAGAGAGAGAGGGAAGAAGTGATACTCCAAAAATTTTCTTATTATGTGAATTCAAATTATAATCAGCATAGTAAATAAAAATTATCAATTAAAAACTCTTACTATGATGGTTTTAGTTACAACTGACATAGAAAAAAGCCACATTATTACGAGAATGCCATCACACCATTTATTATGATGGATAAACTACAACTAGCATAATAAGTCGTCATAGAATCCAATTTTTCCATCAGTGTCATTTAGTTCAAAAGTGCCTTTAGATAGAAAAAAAATGACAAAAAGATATATCTTAATTTATCAGTACTCACATAGACATGCCAGCATATCAAATATTAGAGTTTTCAATAGATTTGAATCATAATTCAATTATATCAATCAAATCAACAAGCTACATTTCTCATAACAAAAATAGTGATTGTATCATCTCTTCTATTAGATTATTCAATCAAAACATTACTAGAAAATAACTAGCTTCCCTTACTTGGACTGGTCCTTTGACTTAACTATGTTCTAAGAACTTTATAGCCTTGACAAAATACTCTACCCATACATAGAAAACTTATATCAATGATTTGAACACATTCTAACCTAGTCAAATAGAAATTTATTTTAAAGTCCTTTAGCCACATAGAAATGCCCTCTAACCCATGTATACAAAACTTCTAAAATTTGACTAAAATGGAGTACACATGAACTTACTCAAAATAAAATTTTGATCGGCTAGGATCCTAACACTTTATGCCAAGACTCTTATGACAATGAACTTTGATCTTCAAACAAATGAGTAGATTGGCCAAAATCTTAGAGAGAGCTTAGAGGGAAGAAAAATGATAGTTTTAGAGAATAGTTTTTATAAAATAAAACTCAATTAACTAAACTTTTTTCTTTTTATAAGTTTTGTCTTTTAATAATAAAATGATAAAGTTCCATTTATAAAAGATTACTCCTACTCTCGACTATTTTCTATGTAGGAATGACAACGTGACAAGGTAGGGATAAGTTCATTATCTCATACCCATCCCTAAAGTAAAAGTACATTCCCATCCCCATACCTGACGAGTATAATATTTTTGTCTCATCGTCATCTCCATCAAGTAACGCGTTGTTAACCCTTTGGCAAGTGTACCAATTCGTTACAAGTAGTAAAATGGAAGTCCAAGTATCATTTTTCCTAAAGATTTGTGTTTTTTTGTCTAATTATAATTATTTACAAATTTTAGCAATGGTGACAACATTAAAGGTTGATTTAATTCATAAGATAAACATGCAAAATTACTAAACACTAAAGTTATGAAATAATTTAGGAAAGACTTCACTAAGGTTGGATTTCATGAACCATAATAATGCAATATTGCATACACAATCTCTCTATCTTGCTCAAACAGTGGCGGATCTTGACAAAAATTATTGGGGGAGCCAAAATAATACATATAAAATTTATATATTTAATTATTGTCACTAATAAAATAAAAAATAAATACATAATTTAGTATAACAATAACTAAAAAAGAAATCACACATATCTAAAATATTGTCAAAAGAAAATTCAATAATAATCTAACCACACTTAAAATTCAGTTATAAAAAACACAAAGTACAATATTTTTTTTCTATTTTCATAAAATAAGAAATTAATATAAAAGAGGTTGATTAAATAAATGATTAAGCTAATATTTTACTATCAAGTGAGACAAGAGAGAATTACCTTCTTCTTTATTTCTTCAAGAATGGAAGAAAACCGCTGAAAGATGAGAGCAAAAATAATAGATCTTTTTCTCTTCAGAAACAAA
>Ga0099822_1005280_pt1:0-2500 | contig 16880 bp, 10 predicted proteins | sample CowpeawhiteBW_FD_76839 | JGI IMG/M metagenome (GOLD analysis project Ga0099822, IMG submission 76839) | Root nodule microbial communities of legume samples collected from California USA - Cow pea white BW | ecosystem: Host-associated > Plants > Roots > Nodule | place: USA: California...
AAAAAAAAAATATATATAAATATAATATATATATATATATATATATATATATATATATATATATATATATATATATATATATATATATATATCACACAATACACCAAAGGAATCTCTTCCTCTGATCCCATACCACATGGCCACTACCATGATAATTGTGTTCTACGTCTTATAGCGATTACCTCAAGATGTCTTAATGCCATACCTATATTTGGCCACAACCGATAGAGCACGTGCAGGAAACCATGCTACGGATCATACACCGTAACGCTAGGTGGAGTTTCCATATACGAACATAGTTCGTAACATCCCAAGACTACCAAACTCGTCAGCTAATTACTGAGGAGGGCAATCTTTCTAGACCCATCCGGACTGGTTACAACCAGCACACTCACACCGGCAACACTCACCAACCCGAGCTCGACTCAAGGGTTCCTTGTGTTCATCCGTCATCCCAAGCTCAACTCGAGGGATGCCATTCTGAGCTCAACTCGAGGAATGCCATTCTGAGCTCAACTCGAGGAATGTCACGTGCTTAACCCTTATCCCGAGCTCGACTCAAGGGATACGTTCCGAGCTCAACTCAAGGAACATCAGCAAGCTGACCTTTAAGGCATCACTAAAGCTTTGTAGATCACGCACATCAAGAGTAAGAACACCAATACTATTGCAGTATAATCGCCTGGCAGGGGAAACGTACCACCAGGCGCTGCGCGCTTCCAGACCGCCTGGATGGTGTGATGGGTCGAACCTTTGTTCACATTAAATATTTAAATTTTGGGAATTTAACATTATTTTTGCCCTTAAGAAATGATATTAGTTGCATCATATTTGTTTGGATAATCTTAAGTTAAATAACGCAACTAAAATTTAATTTAGGTCCTTAAGATTGTAAATAATGAATATTTTAAGTCATAAAATAAGTCCCAAAATAAGAATTTTGGAGAGGAATAGTTCAGGTACTAAATGCATCACCAGTTCAGGTACTAAAATCAAAAAAAATAAAAAAAACCACAGACTGACACGTGGCACGTTGTTAACGGCGTTAGTCATCTCCGTCTGAAAGGGACCTAATTGAAGCACTTTCTCAAAAGGTGGGATGCAATTGACACTTTTTTAAAAGCGGGTACCGGATTGACACACCTCTACCAAAGTGGGTACTATCTGAGTAATTAAACCTTTGTCATTAAATTCATTCATATATCTAATATATATATATATATATATATATATATATATATATTAAGACTCTCAATTTAAGTATTTAATAGCATAAACTATCATTTACTAGGTAACATAAAAAATTTATCTTCTTTACTCTATTATTATTAATTTTTGTTTTATTTGAAGAACTCTTTTTGTTTCGCTAAAACATTTTCGTTATTTCCCAACAATTGATTATGTTGATATTTGAAAAGTTTTCGTAGATCTCTAAAGTATTTGTTATTTTATCATACCCTTAATTATACATTTGTTTGCCTTTGTGCAATTTCATTCAATAGTCTCTCAAATTATTTTTAAGACATACATTTGATAATTATTTAATACTTTTATTTGTTTATTTTTATCATGTAAAATACTATTTTAATATATTTTATATAATTATTTTTTATTTTCTAACTCATTATAATCATGCTATAATTTTGTCACTATAATTGTATAAATAAATTTTATTTTCTAACTCCTTATAACTCATTCCTAATGGTGTGAGCTTTAGACCGTAATGTGTTCTGAGGCTAACTTGAGTAAAGATCAACGAGGATTAAACTCTCTTCAGTGTTTCTTTTAGGTATTTCTTTTAATAAAATTTTAATTTAAGGAAAATTGACTTGATTTTTTTCTTTTAGTGGTTATAAGTTTTTGTTTTAATTAAAAATAATAATAAATGAGAGCATTTTAATACAAATGAGAGCGAAAGATGAGCGGGAGGGAAATATGGATGAGGAATGGAAAAAATAGTATAATATATAATAGTGGCATTTGTAAATGCCATAATTTACATACAAGATGTGGTAGCTTCAAAATTGTCATATCATAAAATAAATTATGCTAGTTTTTTAGAACTGCAATATTAAAATCGTTATATTTACTTTAATTTTTTGTATTGGATGTTTTGTTCTCCTGTAGTTATATTCCATAAGAGGTTTTGGTAATGAAAGATGACTTATTTTTTTCATTTTTACATGTTTTAAATTTCTTTTTCCTTTAATGAGGTTATCATTAATATGATATAACTGCCTCAACAATGAAAAATGGTATTTACAAAAGTATTGTTGGGGAAATCAATATTACTGTTAATATTTTGAGATTCCCTGTTTGGTGGTAGCATTGACCTTAATATTATCTAAGGTATCTACAAAAGGCATAAAGACACTACTTTGCCTAACTATCAAATTCGCAGACACAAAATTAACAAGCTTTGCATACAAATAAAAATAATTTCTTCTGCTACCTTTACCTTGCGCTGCACCATGTCACATTTATGATTGTTTTGTTCTAC
>Ga0099822_1005280_pt1:7500-16880 | contig 16880 bp, 10 predicted proteins | sample CowpeawhiteBW_FD_76839 | JGI IMG/M metagenome (GOLD analysis project Ga0099822, IMG submission 76839) | Root nodule microbial communities of legume samples collected from California USA - Cow pea white BW | ecosystem: Host-associated > Plants > Roots > Nodule | place: USA: California...
AAGACAAAACCCAAAGTAGTAGAGCACTTAGAGAATTTTATTTATTTGCAAAACTCATTGGAACAATAAGTTATTCTTAGTGATAATGAATGATCTCAATGAAAAGTGATTTTTGAGAAACGTTTCTATGATAATAGATTATCACTTTTGATAATCGATTATCAGTGATAATTGTGACTTGACTCTTCAATTTCTTGACCCAATTTTGGAATAGGCTTCTATAAATAAAGTGGCAGGCTTTCATTTGAAAACACAAAAATTAGAGAAGTTTGAGTACTTGAGAATTCTATGTGGAAAAGCTTTGAAAAACCTAGTGTGGGTAGAGCGAAAACTCTCACCAAGTGGGTTCTTGTGTGATTGAATATTGTTGTTGTTGTTAGGAAAGTTGTTCATCCTTTGTGTGACTCAAAGGAAGTGTTTTTTCATCTCTAGTGACTTTAAGTGAGGTGTATTCTAAACCCTATAACTTTATTATCCATGATTGTGTTGGCGTTTATTTTAGTGATTGAGTTAATCCCTCTTTTAAAGAGATTAACAACTGGACGTATGGTCTTTTGATCTGAACCAATATAAACATCCGGTGTCAATCTTCTTTTTCCCTACGCTCTTTATTTATCTGTAGTTACATTAAAGGAAACATTTTTCTAATTGAACGTAAAATTTTGAGAAAAATTTTAAAGTATTAAGTTTTATTAATTAAACCAATTCACTTCCCTCTTGGTTTTTGTCCACACGTGAAGATTCTAATGTGTGATTCTAACAATTGGTATTAGAGCTTACTTTAATAGTCATTCAAATTTTTTGAAAATGGTTGAACAAAATCAAATGTTTGCAGAGGGTGTGTTTATTAACAGACCTCCACTTTTTACTGGGGAAAGTTATCCTTTTTGGAAGGTAAGAATGCCAATATTTTTAGAATTTGTTCATAGAGGTATTTGGGATGCTGCTATAAATGGTCATTTTGTTCTTACTATTATTGTTAATAATGTCAACCTAAGCTCTTTTTGCAATGGACTGTGCAAGAAAATAGAATGTCTCGATATGTGGTTTAATCTTTGATGAGTTTTACATGATCTTTGTGTACGAGTGCTCAAGAGATGTGGGAAATTTTAAGAGTAACCCATGAAGACACAAATGATGTAACCCGTGAAGAAAGAACTTATTGATTCAAGAATATGAGATGTTTCATATACTATAAGGAGAAACAATATTTGATGTGCAGAAAAGATTCACCCACATCGTCAATCATATAATATTTTGAAAATCACGTCTTGTTCTTAAACTTAAAAAAATGATATTTATTTTGAAATTTAATATATAATTTTACTTGTTTAGATTTTTTTTCCCAGTACCACGTTTGTTTTTAAGTTTCTCTTTTTAAAGGAAAAATCTTTAGAAGTCTAACCAAGGCCAAAATTTCATCTTATTAAGTGGTTAAAAATAATGTTTTTAAGATTTTTCTCGATGTCACATGTTTTAGAAATCTCTTGAAGTGATTATAAAATGTATTAAAGTAATAAAAATATTTAAAACCACCTTCCATTCTCAAACCTAAGAAATGTCACATCATACCATCTTGCTTTTTATTTGTTTTTCAATAAAATAATCATTATAACTATTTCAGAAGTCTAAAAGAAAAAAAGAAAAAAAAAGGCCTGACGTGAATCAACAATAAAATATATGAAAACTTATTCGAAATTATATATATTTATTCAAATTTACCCCTTTAATGTTTCAATAGAGTATTCATTAACATCTATGAAGGGTTTTAAACGTCACTATAGGTAATTAATGAGGACCAAGTATATAAAGGTGACTCATTAAGATAAATATATCTTAACCTTGTTATCATTTAGGAGTGCAAATGTGAGCTTGGCACAACGGACCAAGATATTGAGCCTGTTGGCCCGCATAAAGCCCGACTCGCTAAAGGTCGCAGGCCATGTAGGTTGGCCTGCAGTCCAGCATCCCGTAAATATAAATGAATATATGGTGAAAATTATTTTTTTTATTAATGCTTTGTTACATATTTGACATTTAAATCCTTCTAATCATGGTGTTGAAATATCTTTTTATCTTTCTTATTATTAGACTTGGTTTTGAGTTTTTTTTTTTTCATTCATCAAAATAAAAATGTCTTAGATCTTGCGGCAAGGTCTTCAATTTGGATCGATCAATTTTTCTGTCTGCGTAAGTTAAGTTTCAGCCATTTTCCTTGGATTTCTTCTAGCTTCTAACGCATGTGGGGTTTTTCTACTTGCATGTGTTCTTTTAATCTTCTATATGAGACTCTCTTGATCGGTGATTGTGACGGTAGGTCATGATCGTTCTTGTGTTGTTCCTAGGTACAAAGAGAGCATCATCTTGTGGAGCAAAAGGTGTTGAGTTGTTTTAGGGTTTTTTGTGCAGTTTGTCAGGTAAGGAAAGCTAGTTTTCATTTGAATTGATCATCTTGATTGTTATTTGTAATGTGATTTGTTGAATTGATTAGTTGTATGTTAAATTATTTGATATTTGATCTGTGTTTGGTCTTGATTTGGGAAAATGTTTGAATTTGTGTTTTGAATGATTGGGTATCAATTTCTTTAACTCTCTAAAACCATTTGAAATCAAAAACACTAAAGGAAGGTGCCCAATCAGTCAATTGCATATGATCATTTTTTCCTACATTGTTTTTTTGATACAGTGTCGGGTGTCGTTATAGTGCCATCGGGTGCTAGGCCCTTGACTTAGTGTTGTCGGGCGCCACTTTTGGACCGCCAAACACTAGAAGTTAGTGTATTCTAGGGGCTAGACACCAAACACCACTTTTCCATTGTTGAGTGTAAGACTCGAGTGATGAGTCATTATTTTCCTTCATTCCACTAGCCTTTGTGTACCCATTTGACAGTTGTTCAGTGCTTAATTGTTCATCTTTAGAGTGTTTTCATCTGTTGGGCTTTATTGAGCCATTGTTCCGAATTTGGACTAATTTCACATTATTTGGCCTAATTTTTGTTTTTAATAATTTTTAGGTATTTGGGTGAAGAAATTTTGGAGCTTGGACATTAATATTTAGTTGAAGAGACTTGCCACATCATTGCCACATCATTTCCACATCATCTGAGTGAATGGGCCAACATTAGAGGCCTAGAAGTGACATTTTTGTAATTCTGAGTGATAGAATGACATTTTTGTAAATACTATGGCAATGGGTGATAGGACCACGAAAATTAGGTTTGGATGCATGAGAACAGCCGCACACTCTTCTTCTCCATTCATTCCAACCTCAATTTTTGATGTTTTTAAGCTTTGGAAGGTGACCCATGGAGGCACAAACTAATTTTTCACGTTTTCCACTCGTTTTTGACATTTTATGAGTCTTGGACAACACCTATTGCTTGTATTCACGTTTCCTACACCTTGGGTAACATTTATAGTGAAGCAATTTCGTTTTTTGTTGGTTGTTTTGGCTCTTTCCCTGTTTCTCCTTACTTATTTTCGTTTGTTGCACCATTTAAAGTTTTCTGCATCAATTTGAAGTCATTTGAATGGTTGAATTGCATATTCTGTTGAACCCTAATTCGGATTCCATGAGGAACTAAGTTTAGGTGTTGATTCTTTATAGATAATGAATTGAAACCTTGAGATTAGTGTTTTGTTCGGTGGAGTTATGTTAATCTCTCCATTCTGAATTTGTGTTTGGGTTTAATTGAAGAAACCATTCTATTTTTGCTTAAATTGTAGAGTGAAATCATTGTGTGTTCATGCTTAGTTAACTGTAGCAGATTCATGAATGTGTGCATTGCTTAATTACACTTAAGTTCAAGTTAATTTGCGCTTAGTAATTAATTCGGGTCTCATGAGAGTTAATATAACCATTTTGATTTGTAATCCATGATTGGTGGATGTTCATTTGAAGCAAGGAATTAACGCTGTTTTTACATCGATTTTACACATTTGCATTTAAGTTTTCAATTGTGTGTTACATCCGTAAATCTGCCAAACCCCCCTGTGTTATTGTGTTGTGTTTGAATATGGAAATTGAAGCTTTGAACGAGAACATTGGTCGTTGGGAGACGACTTGGTTCACTTTCATATACTGCATTTTATCTGTTTTAATTTGGTGGGGTACGACCTATATCACTGCGGAATTTAAATAATTAAATAAATAATTATTTAATAAATGTGAATAATGGGAGTCTTTATGATGTGAAAAAGTACTAGCTCAAGTGATTGAGAGTATTTGGTCATGTTAAAAGGACTTGGGTTTGAGTCCTATGTATGCCAAATTTTGTGTTACTTTTTAATTGTGTATTTTCTTTTTAATGTGATTGATCATGAGGAGTGATAATGTAATCCTAGATTTATAGGAGTTATTATGAAACATGAATTGGTTGTGCTCTTGATTTGTAATTGAATGGTTCTGAGTTCAAACCTTGTTAAGAATGAATTAAGCTTTTTTTTTTCCAAAATTCTTTTCGGCATGAATGTGAAAGGGCAGAGAAACTCTAACTGCAAAAAAGGTAGCCTAGTGGGTTGGGAAGGTAGCCAATAATGGTCTTTGAATGGCCATTAACATAAAACTTAATAGCATTTTTGGTTTTGGTGGCAATTAAACCTAATTAAGGTAGTTTTTGGAGAGGAAAGAGAGATGACGTGAGAGAACAAAGGAGAAACTAAATTGGTATTGTGGAAAGGGAGTTTTGAAGGTTGATTTGAGTGAGAATCCAAGAGATAGAGTCTATTGGAGAGGAGACAAGGGCTGAAATAGTGGTAGTGCAAGAGAAGTTCCAATTCTTTCAAATTGAGCAAGAATTATCCAGGTTAGGGGAGTTCCTTTACTTGTATAAATAATCTCTTATGTTTTCGTATTGTGATGCATGAATGTGATGCCTCTACACAATCAAAGTCCCTTTGTGTATCAACAATTGTGAGAGTCTTCCTCCTTACAGAGTGGAGTTCTTTTAAGCCTTATCTTGAATCTTGATTCAAGTGGCGGCACACATCCACTCCTCTTCAAGGTTGTCATGGCTTCTTCTAGCCTAGCCTTGTAGTGGCGTGCTTCTCACATTTTTATCATTCCTTTCCTTTCCATTTTAAGCTTTCTTCTTCCTTTTTGTGTGTGACTTGGGTTTTACTCTTTTTATATGTTGTCCACTCTTATTTGTTTTGAATCAATCCATTCTTCTCTTCTCTAGAACCTTGGAAAGGAACCTTCACATCTAGATAGCTTGCTATTTTAATGTCCAATGGGGATTTCCTTGGTTTTCTTAATCAATCATCACCATATTCATTAATCTTCTAAAAGGAACAAGATAATCCTACATAAAAATGAAGAAGAACAAACCTTTTAAGAACGTTATTCGTGCTTGATAGCCTTGCCTTTGTCTTTAAAGAGATATTCAGTCTTCTCCTTCTTGAAGATGTCATTCATCTCGGAAACAAAAACAAAGTTAAGATGTGAGAAAAGAAACCCCACATAAACAAAAAAACAACACATAAATGATAAAAATTAAAACTTTTAGAAAAAAAGGAGAATGATTTTAGTCTAGTAAAAATCAAACCTTTTACAAATGATCTTTGTCTTGTCTCGGTCTCCTACCTTAAATCAAAACAAAAAGAGAGATGCACTGAGATAAAAATATTATCCATTGCAAACCATATAAGAAGAGAAAAGAACAACGATAAAAATCAAACCTTTTCATCTCAAGGCACGTATGCATCTCCAATATTTTTTACATCTTTAAAACAAAAACAAAATTAAAACATAGAATCATAAACACAAAAGAAAAATACAAAAGAAAAATCATACCTTTTAAAAATAAATCCTTTTAAAGATGATATTCGTACTTTTGCTCTAAGAGCTCTTTGATATTCTCCTTCTCTCATTCTTAAAGATTTCATTCATCTTGAAAATAAAATAAAAACAACTTTGAGGTAAAAATATCAACCATTGCAAACCATATAAGTATAGAAAAGAATAACCAACATAAAAAACAACACGAAAATGATAAAAATCAAACCTTTGAAAAAAAATTGAGGAATGATCTTCGTCCTTCTACCGATAAAAATCAAACCTTTTTCATTTCGAGATATACATGCATCTCCAATATTTTTCTGCATCTTTAAAACAAAAATAAAATTAAAACATAGAATCATAAACACAAACAAAAAACACAAAAGAAAAATCATAGCTTTTAAAAATAAAACCTTTTAAACATGATATTCGTCATTTTGCTCCAAGAGGTCTTTGATATTCTCCTTCTCTCCTTTTTAAAGATTTCATTCATCTTGAAAATAAAATAAAAACAGCTTTGGGATAAAAATATCAACCATTGCAAACCATACAAGTAGAGAAAAGAATAACCCACATAAAAACAACACAAAAATGATAAAATCAAACCTTTGAAACTTGAGGAATGATCTTTGTCCATCTACCAATAAAAATCAAACCTTTTCATCTTGAGGCATACTTGCATCTCCAATATTTTTTGCATCTTTAAAACAAAAACAAAGTTAAAAGATAGAATCATGAACACAAAAGAAAAACCAATCCTTTTTAAAATCAAAGGTAGTTTGCATCATCACAAAACAATAACCTATCATCAGAGGTCCCAGAATGAAAATATGAAGAGAAAATGAGGTAAACTGATCTGGATAAAATCTTACCATTTCACATGCATGTGTGTTAAGAGGTTTGAATCTGAGTTCTAAGGATTGATAAAACATAAAAGATGAAGAAGCAAGTAAAAGAGAGAGGAGAAAGATGAGAGGGAAAGAGAAATAAGTAGAGAAAATAGAAAGTCGAGAGAGAAAGATGAAAGTTGTGTTATGAGATAGGTTTAGGTTAGAGATATATATGATGCAGACATATGTGTGTTTTTGATTTTGTTTTTTATTGAATGGAAAGAGCACCTAATGACACGTTAGTGTTTTTTTCTCTCTGTGAAGATTTTTTTTTTGAATGATAGTGGTGCATATATATTATTATATTAAAAAGTTTCCGTTTGTTAGGTTCTCAATTGTATATTAGATTAGATGTTATATTTTTGTGTGATATTTGTTTTATTTTCCTATTTTATGATTATGTATGAAAAACAAAATCTTATAACTTAGGGGGTGAGTGTTAGTGACTATATAATGGACTTTAAGTCCACAATGTTCCTTGTCCCGAGTCAAAGACACTTCAACAAGCTTATATTTGACTCTTCTTATTTCTTATACTCTTGTAATAAGAACGTTGTGAGGTTTGGGTTAAATTATTGTTTTGGAAAGTGTAGGTGTACTCGGGGACAAAGGGCATGTGTGTGTTGTCTATGTGTTTCATTTTGTTTATTTTACTTCTCTATCCAACAATGATTATTATATATGAAAAACAAAATCTTATAACCTCATCATAGATGGCTGCTCTTAACATGTCTGACCCCTTCTTTGCAGACAACAGGAAACGGAAAATTCTATCATCAGCTTCCTGAATGCTCCAAATGCACTGATTATCGTTGAAGTGTAGAGTGAATAGTTAGGTGATAGCAAGAAATAGGGAAGCCTTGTGTGTCGTGGCGGCCGACAGTGTTGTGGAATCGCCAAACGTTCTGCACTAATATTTCACCTGGCGGCGCTTAGGCTGCGCCAGGCGATGGTGCAATGGCAAGGTGTGATTATTATTATTTTTATTGTTATTACTATTATTATTATTATTCTTATTTTATTATTATTTTTATTATCGTTATTATTATTATTATTATTATTTTATTATGATTATGTTATTTTATTATCATTGCTTTATTTTATTTATAATTTTATTATCATTTATTATTTTTTCATTATTATTATTATTATTATTTTATCTTATTAAAATTATTGTTTTATTATTATTGTTTCATTTCATTTTATTATTATTTTTTTTATTGTTTTATTATTATTGTTGTTGTTGTTGTTGTTGTTGTTGTTGTTGTTGTTGTTGTTGTTGTTGTTGTTGTTGTTGTTGTTGTTGTTGTTGTTACTTTTATTATTATCATTATTAGTATTTTATTGTCCGTGCGATATTTTGGTACAATAGTTATGTGTTATTACTATTATTATTATTATTATTATTATTATTATTATTATTTTATTTTACTATTATTATTTTATTATTATTATTACTATTATTATTATGATTTTATTTGATTATGATTATTATTATATTATCTTATTATCACTATTTTATTTTATTATCATTATTATTTTTTCATTATTATTGCTTTATTTAATTATTATTATTATTGTTTTATCTTATTAATATTATTGTTTTATTATTATTGTTTCATTTTATTTTATTATTATTTTTAATTTTATTGTTTCATTTTATTATTATTATCATTATTATTGTTGTTGTTATTTTTATTATTATCATTATTACTATTTTATTGTCCATGCGATATTTTTGGGGCAATGATTATGTGTTCTTCGTGGTTTGTTTATTGTTTGCTTGTTCAGGATTGTGTTGGGTATAACACTTTGTTTTGATGATTTTATATGAATTAATAAAGGAATAGATGTGTGCTTATACTTGAATGATGCGTATGAGTTGTGATGTTGTAAATTTGAGTATATGAAGTATATGAATGCGTATTTTGGTTTATGGATGTTTGTGAATTGAATTGTTGGATGATAGAAACTGAATTAGAGTACCTAAAACCAGTAGTGTCACATTACTGATGTAGCGCCTAGCGGTGCAGAGTGAATAGTTAGGCGATAGCAAGAAATAGGAAAGTCTTGTGTGTCGTAGTGGCCGACGGTGTTGTGGAATCGCCAAGCGTTCTGCACTAATATTTCACCTGGTGGCGCTTAGGCTGCGCCAGGCGATGGTGCAATGGCAAGGTGCGTTTTGCATGGCCTATTATGTTGGTCCTGGTCTGGAATATGCTTGACCGTATCACGAGCGGGTAGGTTCGTGATTTCTGATGGAACGCATGGTTAATATGAGCGGGGATGTTCATATTAGTGATACTCTTGTGTGATACGAGCGAGGAGGTTTGTATGTTCCGTGCTCACACTTGAGAGTTGCTGCGAGCAGGGAGGTTCGTAGCTGGATGCACATGCGTGTTGAACTACAAGCGGGGAAGTCCGTAGAGTTGGACCACGAGCGAGCAGGTTCGTGCAAGCATTGGAATCCCTAAGACCAACTTAAGTGTGTATCTTGTATAGGGCAGTTTGTTTTTCTTAATTTCGTTTTAATGTGTTGCGATGTGGACTTGGACTAGGAGGTGTTTAATTGTGTCATGAGAGGGTAGGTTCATGGCTAGTGGTGAGCACGTGATAATATGAGCGGGGAGGTTCATATTATGATGCTCTCGTGTGAGGATACGAGCGAGGAGGTTCGTATGTTCCGTGCTCACACTTGAGGGTTGCTGCGA
>Ga0099822_1005284_pt1 | contig 16871 bp, 11 predicted proteins | sample CowpeawhiteBW_FD_76839 | JGI IMG/M metagenome (GOLD analysis project Ga0099822, IMG submission 76839) | Root nodule microbial communities of legume samples collected from California USA - Cow pea white BW | ecosystem: Host-associated > Plants > Roots > Nodule | place: USA: California | collected...
AAAAAAAAAAAAAAAAAAAAAAAAAAAAACAAAAAAATTACACCTTTAAAAACATTTCAAACCCCCGAGGAAAAAACAAAATTTACAAACAAAAAAAAAAAAAAAAAAAAAAAAAAAAACCAAAAAATCCCACTTTAAAAAAAATCCAACCCCCCCAAAAAAAAAAAAAAAAAACCAAAAAAAAAAAAAAAAAAAAAAAAAACAAAAAAAAAAAAAAAAAAAAAAAAAAAAAAAACGTCAAAATTTCAACTTTATATACATTCTCACACCCCAGTGGATACATCAACTTGTCCAATCAAAGTACATACAAGAAGTCAATCTAAACCCAAATTACAAAAACACCCAAAGAAAACAGCAAAAGTAAGTTACATAAGGACCCAAAAGGCAAAAGCAAAAGAAGAGTTACAAAGAGATAAAAGGGAAGCAGCCATTTTGAGGCCGAACGAAAGCAGAGGGAGGATACCCACATAAGTATTAAGCTGGCGAACGAAACTGGAGAAGTTGTTGTGCTTGAAATGTCGCGGCAAGACGACTCTGGCGAACTCGAGAGGGTCCCAGACGACGAAGCTAAAGCCGGAGGGGCCCCAGGAGATGATGGGGTCGAGAGTGGGGTCATCGACGAGGTCGAAGGTCTTGGACAAAAAGGGCGGAACCGGGTTCATCTGCAGAACCTCCAAGGGCTTGGGAGAGTTGTCATCGGTGGGGTTCATTGTGAAGAGAAATTAAGGAATAATAAGAGAGGTTTAGAGTGCAGTTTGGAGGGTAAGAAAGGGGTTATTAAAAGGGTGCGAGGGCGGTGGAGGGTGGAGGAATGGCGGTGGCAAAGAAGGGCCATTGCACAGTGAAAGTGTGACTGTGAGAGTGCCGACTTTGATTAATATTTGAGGTTGAGGTTGAGGTTGGTTTGTTTCGTGGCAGTTACGTTGGTTAGTTACAACTGGGGATGGTTGATTCTTGGGGAACAGTGTTTGTGTGTTGGGACCGCGTTGTTGGATAGATATTTTTGTCACACGAACTACTGTTTACCTGTTTCTTGGGTTGGATTTTGTGGTCACTGTCACTGACAGCGACTGGTCAAGTCAGATACTTAATGCCCAAGACAACTCTACCAACCAATACCACACTGCTAAACTTCCTTTTTTCCTCTTCTTGTCTTTTCTGCGGATTTTTCCTGGGACCCTAGCTTTTTTCTTTTTTTATTTTATTGCAGATTATTCATAATTGTGGTCACAGAATAACGAGTTCACAGTAGCAAGGGTTTTTTTGTTCTTCTTTCATCAACACATGTTGTGTCTCTGGGGGGTTCGCTAAACTAAAAGGTTAAATCAAATTTGCAGTGGGATTTTGCTACCACGGATTCCTCTTGGCTTGATAGAGAAAAACCAGAGATTTCGATTATTTCGTCTGAAAAAAATAGATTAACAATTTTGTTTGCTGAAAAAAGCTTAAATTTATAATCAAAAGCCAATGAACTATGTTGAAAATCTTTTATTTTTTATGCTTTTGTAACAGAGTCTGGTTTGAAAACCAGCAAGCTCTCTATCACGTTTCTGTTCGGCTCTGGCTGCTGAATGGTACTATTTTTCTTTTATAAATTCAAATTAATTTGCATATAGATTAAACGTAGAAATCTATATAAAGCACATGATTTTTTTCCTGGTTAATTTATACATAAATGAATTCCAACTTACAAAAAACTCATGTTTCTTGGTTTCTTATTCGAACATCTGTTATGTTGAAAATATATAATTTATACTTCTTTCACCTCAAATTTTTACATTTACAATTTGTCCCAAAACAAATTACTTGTATTCTAAATTTACAAGGCACTGATTACTTTTATCCTAAGTTACCCTTAAATAACCTACCTCAATAATCTTACTGAATTTTGAATATTATATCTGTTAATTATTCAACCACTACTTGAGAAAATGACTATTTTAGTAAAATTATATTATAAAAACACATTTAATATTATTCTCAATTTATGTGTAAAAATCTTAAACTGTGGATAATTGGATAAAGCTGAGGCTGTCCATTAACACGTATTCTTTATTTCTATACTCCAATTTAAAGGAAAACGATTTTTCCAACTAACAGATTTTTTTTTTTTCTCAAAATTCTAGAATGAGTAGCAATTATATAACTCAAGAAAAATGTGGCGTGGGTACAATTGAGTCGTGTGCATTCCAGCACGAGGGGCAGAAAGACATTAATAATACCAAGGAAAATAATACATTGAAGGGGGGGACCAGTTGGTTTGAAAGGACTCCTACCACTGAACTGATTCAAGTACATACAGAGTCTATTCATTGGTTTAGGAACAAAAAATGTAGAACACCGCCGGCAAAGCTGCTTATCATTTAACTGAATGTAATTACAATGGGAAATTTTTTTTACATACAAAACTATGGAAGGAGAAAAATAAAATATTTCTCAGTAAAATTACAAGATCACCTAATCAAACAATATGTCGGAACAATAAAGATGGAGTATCCTTGCTCTGGGTCGGAAATCAGTATTCTTAAACCTGAATTAAAGAAATATACAATTGACTCTGCAACCAAAAGACACGAACAAGCATTAGTTTGACCACGAGATAAGTCACACGATCAACAAGGACACAATAAATAAAGATAAACTTTTAAGTATATTTTTTATCGAGTTGTAGGTAGGCTTAGTATGATTAATTCTCTTACCAGCTCCAATTATAATAATGAGAAAATCAATATTTCCACTAGAAAATCGATGGTCATTCCCCTTACCCAAAGCAGAAGCTAAGATTGAGAAATACTAGGTCCCATCTAGATTTAGTGTTGGCAAGAAAACCTTTATGGAATTCGGGACGTACCTAGGACAACTAAAAATAGTGTAATCTTGTTAGACATCAAGATCGATAAAATCCTGTCATATGTGCATGAAAAGCTACTTGGTGTTCCAACCATTCAGCTGAGTAATGACATGTTCGGACGACCAGGTTGAGGTGTAGGGGGTTTCAGCAATGGCCTCAAAGAATCCATAATACTCGCAAAAGAAGGTCGTTTCCAAGGCTCGCTGTAGTAAACAGTGAATATCAATAAACCATTTTGATAGAATATTTCATTGAAATGTATAAAGGCAAAAATGCATCTGAACTCACTTGGCCCAGCAAGCCTCGATTAGGGCAGCTACTTGGGGATTCACATCACGTGGGATCTCAAGCCTTTTTCCCTTAAAGCCAACAGCTGCCACAACCTGCAGGCCAATATGAATTCGTCAACGTTGAAGAAAAATAAATAAATAAATAAATGTAATAGAAACATAATAGTTTGTGAACCCTTCGCCCGGATCACTCTTTAAACCTGGAGTGTCCTTTTACACTTATACCTGTGTATGCAAATGCAACCAAATGAAGTATAATATAACAATGAATGACCACCATGAATTGGGATAATACTCAAAAGTAAAAAAAAAAAAACATCCGTTCTTCCACAACATTCACAGTATACCCATCATTTTTAACTTGTCCAATACATGCTCCAACCAGTATATCGCAATAATTTTTAGATTTGTATTCCCCGCCACATGCTACTCGAATTGCATACTACATGTTAATACGGCCATTCATTTCACACAAGTCTCATAAATGCTGAAGCAATATAATTATAACAGAAGTAGCATAAACATGAAGCAATTTCATGCATAACAGTTATTATAAAACAAACCTGTGCAGGATTTAAATTAACCCATGGCTGTTGCAATGTTGCAAGCTCCCATAAGATTACACCAAAGCTGTAAATATCTGACTTCTCATTTGATGGCTCATCACGAAGAACCTCTGGAGCCATCCACTCAGGCTATGGGAGGAAAAGGAGAAAAATTAAATGTACCTCTCAAACATAAGAAGTGCAAAGTAAAAATTTCCGAAGCAAATGAGAACTTACAGTCCCAGCAGCTGACTTGGATGAGAGAAATGTATTGGCCTTCAGACGGGAAAGCCCAAAATCACAAACCTACAAAGTAGCCAATATCATTTAGACAGGGGAAAACCTCCATATATGTCCAAGACAACAGATCAATCCCTCCCACTCACTAACCCCAATAAACAAAGCTGGCCAAGACAAATTGTTACCAACACACAGCACATGTTATCATACTAAATGGCGTTTCAACAACTTCACAAATTAGCACCAAAACAAGCACAACTAATTAGCAGAAAAGGCTGGCTCCTATCAAAATAGAGTAGCTTCAGAAATAAATTCAATCTTCCACCAGTTCAAAAGTATACGGGTGAAACCAAAATACTAAATTTTTAGTAGAATGTACCAAGAAAAACAGTATTAATTACTATTTCAAGAAAAAATCAAATCAATAGCTTATTCGTCTAGCTCCATCTCTCTAGAAAATATAAAAGAGCAGTCAGTCGTGCTATGTGGAAAAAGTGTCATTTTCCTAATGGGATGACATACAAATTTCTAAAGGACAGGTGAGAGAAGGTTGCTCTGTCCCAGAAGAAACCTGAGACAGCCAGCCCTCCTACTAACTGAGCAAATATAACATCTTACTACATTCAAGCTATGCTAGAACAAAAATGATGTAAACATAGGTGGTGACTAATTATAGAATTGTATCAATGCAAGGCTATCTGCAAGAGAAGTGGAATTCTACTGCCATGGGTGATAAAATGATTTATATGAAACTCTAAGACTATTTGTATTTGGTATATTAGAGAAAACTTCATTCCTACCTTCACTGTATATTTCTTGTCAACGAGAAGGTTTGGAGATTTCAGATCTCTATGAACAATGGGGGGGTTTCGTTTATGAAGATAATTCATCCCCTTTGCCTGCAAATAACAAAATAACATGGTTAATCAAAGAATACAAATATTATGACATTTCGATTTCAAAAAATGATAAAAACCAGAAACAATAGATTTCTAAATGCATACCACATCATAAGCCATACTAAGCCTACGCCTCTCATCCAACACCTCTTTGGCACCAGATCTATGCAACAGCCTATATAAGCTACCCCTGCACTTCCGTCAAAAACTCTTAGAATCTCAAGGTCCAAATATCCTATAATCCTATAGCCTTAAAAAACTTCACTCTTTCAAGGAAAAGAATGAAGAACAGGGAAAGGAGTACAACCTTGATAAATATTCCGTGACGATTGATAAGTTAGGGGGCTGAGTGACTGCACCCATAAACAAAACAATGTTTGGATGCCGCAAACGTTTCATTATTGTAACCTACAAGAGAAGGGAAAACAGAGCTCAAATGAGCAGCAAGCAAAAATCTAAATAGCACATATATGATGCATGGTTAGGACTTAAAGAATACCTCCCTCAGGAACTCCTGGAAGCGCTCAGCATGAAAATCTTGTTCCATCAAAATTTTCACAGCAACATCCTGCAATTGATTGTTTTGAAGGATGTAAGAACAGAAAAACTAAAAGATAAACAGGGTTGAAAGGACGAGGGAAGCATAAGAAAATTGTTTGTGAAACACTATTTCTGTTTCAAGCTTCAATGAACCAATCCTGGAAAATGCACAATCCTCCTTGAGAATATATAACCCCCATGGCCCCAACGCATTTGCATTCCAATTGATGACACAGATATAGCTAAAAAAACTTGAAAACAAAAGAACATAAGCCCAAAATATCTAACACTATGGCAACAGTATTTAAGGCTCCATTTGTTTCCTGAGAATAAAATGTTTGATGGAAATAGTTCCATGAGCAACAAACACCTAATCCTCTTGGCAGATGACATTTTTTCAAATAAACTCCGGGTCTTTTGATGCGCAACTCAATTGGAAAATAGAAATTGTATACTGTTACTGATGGCTGGGCTTGTCCTAGATGTACATTTAGAGGAGCCAATAAAGATTGTCTTTAATAATACTATGTAAGGAGTAACATTGGGCTGGACTTCTGTTTATATCAGTTTTACGATACCTGTCTTTGGCATATATTATTAAGCATAAATAGAAGAAAACTAGTTAAGGGTCAGTGTATCATATAACAATATATCAATTATACAGCATCTTATTACTCTCTCTCTATTCACTTTTTCTTTTTCATTCATTCCCTGAAATTTTAACAGGAACAATTCAAACAACCACATGCTGGCCAATTTATACAGCACCAATTTGAGAGAGAGAGTGGCTTACCGAGCCATTCCACTCAGCACGATGTACAGTGCCAAAAGAACCTGAAATACAAAAACCACTTTCAATTTAATAACTACAGATATTAATTACAATCATGCCACTAGAAAAATCAAGTTACTGATTCATTAAACACTGCTCCTTTAGTTAGAAGACATTGATTATTAACTTGGTTTGGGAGAAGAAATAATTGTGTTGTGTGGTATATGCGATTGGATGTTACATTTTGAATTCTTTTATTTAGTGATCTAGCCATGAAGCCCTATGAAAGACCCAGATCAAAAGTGCATATGGATTGGAGACTGCACAACTGAGACGGCTTCATTTTTTCGGTTTCCTTTTTTTCTATTATCATTACTTTATATTCTCTTTTTTCTGTCCAATAGTATGGCTACTTTTGTCCCCAAGACTTTTAAAAACAAAAATTGCGTTATAAAGGAGGATATATACCTGACCCAATTTTCTCTCTTAAAACAAGATCACTCCATGGGATGTCCAAATCCTCCATGTCAAGTGTAAGCTCTCGAGTAGGTTTGCTAGGAATTAGTTGACTTCCTTCAACAAACCTCTTGCCCTCAATCATGTCATCATTAGGGGTTGGTATACCAACAGGACGCTTATGCTTTACTGGTGGTGGATACTTTCCCACGGTCGAGTCTACAATGTTCTGAGGAGCATTACCTGCTACATATGTTTCAGAAAACTGTTCACGTGTGCTGGGATGAGAATCTTGGGGATGGAGAGGAAGATGGGAATTTCTATTGCTGTCTGTTGAAATTGGCCTCGGGTTATTCCTGTCTTTGTACTTCCCATCAAACTGCTCTGAAATCGAGAATCCAGAACTTCCATTGGCAACAGCTCATGTAAAAAAAATTATAGGGTATTCTATACTGGCACCTAGTTCAAATTTAGAGGATAGCAAGAAAAACTAAAAGTAATGTCCCGCATGCAGCATGAACATTTATTCAAAGAACATGCTTTTTAGCACTATTCCAGATGTTGATTTAATTATTAAACTATCAGAATGGAACTATGGCAGGAATCGCAGATTTAACACCCTAAACTGATACTCAAGAGCAGAATGCTACTCCTCAGAAACGATATATTCTTCACCTACACTTAAAGCCAAAACTAATTGCAAAAACTAACTCCTCACTCTCCCCTCCTAATGACCATCCCCCTATCGGGGATCTATGGCTCTATGACAATACGTAACTAACTCTTCATACTCAGATGACCAAGTATAGTAGCAGCCCGTCATTTTTCATTTAACATAAACCTTCCAAATTTTGGTCTTCTTGGGCACCCATCCCTATCACAGAGTAACTAGCTTAAAGCAAATGATTTCATTGTTCATTAAAAAATGGAAATTAAAACAAAAAAGATCAGGGAGACCTACATTTTAAATTATTAATAATTGCAACAATAGGCCATTACAAGGATCTTTCAAGAAGTGAAAACAACAACAAAGCATTCCCAGATACAGAATATCATAAAATAATAGGAAATATGAATATAACCTGCAGAACTGTTGTCAAAGACGAGTTCAAGAGACAGACAGTCCGAGAAATACTGTTTGGCCAGTGACCTGAAATCAATGGTAGGTTCAGCTGGTTTAAGTCGTGGAAAGCGCAAGGGTGAAGAAAATGAGATGGAAGATGGACCATTGAGCAAGGAATCAGGCTCAGATAAGTGTCCTGGCTTTCCAATTAAATCAACAAGATATTCCCTGTATTCAAATTATGTCAGATGAGAGGTGTAAGGAACATTGCTTTTAAGAAACATATATTTAAAATGTTAATCTATACAATGCTCACATAAAACTTAACCATTTGAATAATGTCCTTTTCCATGGTCATCATAACTCATGGATACTAGTTTTAACACTGCAGCTCTACTCATAAACAGAAAAATGTGTTTGGCAATAGAGCACATACCTGTCGAGCCCAAATCGTACAAGACAAGATGAGGCATCATCCCTTTTGCAATATTTACAACCCTTTGCAATTCGACATGGCAAATCGATGGCATCAGCTAGTACCTGAAAATATTGATTATAAAGCAGGTCATTTAAAAAACAACTTAAGCACAATTGCATGCACTAAAGCAGCAAAAAGAAAAGTCAACATGCACAATCACACCCTTAACTCCAAAGGAAAGTGGAGCCTTACTTTGAATAATATAGCACGATGCCTGCAGAGGCCGACAGATAGACTACCTATTGGAATAACAACAGATCCTAAACAATCTTTAAGATCATTACTGCAATCCCTCCAGATGGAAACAAGGTTATCTTCCCCAACAGAAGCTGATCCCCTTGTTACAGCAATAAAACACAGTTAGAATGACATGACCAGTAAAAAAGTTAAATAGGTCAATCCATGAATGTCAAGGAAGCTCACCCCATTCGGTTGCAAACCAGCTTGGAGAGCTGATCTACAACATCTGATGTTGTTATGCTGCTACAAGAAATGTTATGAGCTCTATTTTGCAGATCTCTTAAGCTGGGGTCACTGCGTTGATCTACCAAAACTACTTCAAGTGAAGAAACAATGCAGGGATTCACAGACTTCAGCATATCAACTGAAGGAATTCGGCCATTTTCATGCAGATCAGTGCATACAGTCCAGACAAAAGAATCCATCCCGTGAATTAAGTAAAAGCCATCCGGAATTTTGTCAGAATATGACAGGCAGCCATTCACCTGGTGCATGTTGTTAATAAGACACAAAATCAACGTCTACCAAATATCAACAAGTGCAACAAGTCTGTCAAAATGAAAATTTTCCAGTTTCCTTCCTCAACTTTCTAGGAAAAACTAGAGAAAATTTTTAAAGGAAAATAAAAGTAGAATAAAGAGTGGAGGGAAATTTTTCTTCTTAAACTTAATTCATATAACCTAAGAATCAGGTTTCAACTTCATCTCTGAGAAATTACAATAGTACTACTTTGTGGCAATTTCCTCGAGAATGAACAAGTATCCTCTGCTCCCCCACAATGGAGCCGATATATAATTTAACATTCTGAAGCTCCTTAAAACATTACATTTTTCGCTATTGAATTTTTATGCAGTGCAACAACAAGAAAAATAACTCAAGAAGGAAAAATATGATAGCCACACAGTAAGAGGATACCCAGCCCAAAATTCACAGCAATTGTCAAACAGTTTCCCCCAAGGAGCAGATGCCAGAGGGGAAGAGTAGAAGAGAAAAACATAAAGGAGCCTGATACCCATTAGACTTCAACACTATAATTCAAAATCCATGTCCTTTGAGACAAAGAATACATAGCCTCTAAAGAAGATTTTTGCTAGGAATTAAATGGAATAAAAAGAATAGAAAATAGGAAAACATCTTTGCTACAAGGGTTTCCCCTTAACAAAGAGCATAAGCTCAATCTACAGTAGATACAAGATATATCCTCCTTTCCCCTTAATTACTCCTGCTCATATCTAACTAATTTCTTTTACTGACTATTTTATTTAAACTTTCAGTGAGTAACTTTTCCTTCCACTCCATTTAACTTCAAACAGTTATGTACTAATGCAATTCCCTTCCTTCCATTCAAACTACAATTTTACAACTCCTCCAGTCACTCATGGAAAAGGACCCGCAGTCTGAATGAAATTCTAAAGTTTGCAACCATCAACCACTTGATTGATACTCCAGTTGGCGCAGACTCAAAACCTACATAATATAAACTCAACAATTTGCAGAAGAATCACGTCAATCATAGAACCACTGCAGCTTCCTCTTGCTACGTTACAATGCACTTAATAAGGTTTATCAGAGTCAAAATAGACCCATGCCCACTCACACCTCTACACTATTCAAGAACGCCTCACGCGAAATCCATCACCGGAATTCCCAACCACAATCCAATCCAAGTGAAAACAGAGAGGCACAAGGATCAACGTACCCAAAACCTATGTGAAACCGCGTCCGCCGATGACGACAGCCGCAAGGCCCCATCGTCCGGCATCGGATCGAGGAAATTGGGATCATCCGCGCACGTGGCGTCCGACGAGAGACGCAGCGCGAGCGCGAGCTGCAGCTGATAGCTTTCCTCCGTCTGCTGCGCCCAGCTCTTCCCGAAGGAGCCCGCGATCCTCGCCGGAGCCTCGGAAAACTTGTTCCGCTCGTCGTGGAGGTAACCAAAGGCGTCAGCGTCACTGGCCGCCGCTGTGGACAGCGTCGGAGCGTAGAAGTCGCCGCCGCCGGATAGCGAGCTCTCGCCGTAGCTGCTCCCGCTGGACTGCCTCTGCAGGCCGATCGAGGAGTACAGGTTTCCGATCCGGTTGGCCCCCTGCTGACCCGCCCTGTGATCGGCAACGAGGTCCCAGTCGAAGACGCGGTCCGACTTGCCGGCACGGCCTGTCTTTCCGTCGCCGGAAGAGGACGGTGCGGAGGCGCCAGAGAACTGGTCATCAGGAATTTGGCTGAGGAGCGAGTAGTTGGATCTTCTAGCAGGCATTTCCATCGCAGTAGGTTCACAAAACCCTAAAACTCGCCATTAGTTTTTGCGCGGTTTTCTGTTCTGGTATTCTTCTCTCTCTCTTTTTTTCTCTCTCTCTCTTTCTCTCACTATGACTACAAGCAGGTGTGACCGTGAATCACTGAAAATGGTTGAATTAGTCCTCTCTCTCTCTCTCTCTCTCTCTTCGAATTCTACTGTCGGACAGAAATCAACGAGGCCAGCCTTTTCTTTAATCGGTGGCGCTGTCGTAATTACAATCCTTAAACTTCCTTTTTAGCTTAATCTTACAAATCATCATCACTTGTTTTTTAACTATCCATTCACAAAAATTGATAATTAATAAATACTTATTCAAATTTTGTCGGATAATCGTTTTCCTAAACATTTATATGAATGTATTTGTCAAATCATTTCGATATAACTTATGAATATTCATCCACAAAAATAATAATTAATAATTAATGAACAGATATTAAAATTTTATTTGGATAGATTTTTCTTAAACATTTATAAATAATGTATTTGATTAAATATTTCATAAACTTATAAATTAATTTTTCTAATTTATAAAGTAACTTTGATCAAACATTTACAATATTATATGTAAATTTTTGTAAAAAGAATGGGGAAAGAAATGATCGTGAAAGATAGAAATATTTTTCTTTTATCTATCTAGTTTCTGTATAAAAGTGTGGAACAATGATTAAGGAAATAATGTGTGTAACTCACATTATAACTTTTCTTCCTATAGAGAAAAATGTCATCAAATATATATATATATATATATATATATATATATATATATATTAAATAATTAAAATAATTTTGTTATTGTATATTTCATATTTAATTAGATATATCTTACATTTATGTTATTTTGTTTGTGATTTTTTTATATTTTTTTGTCACATTACCTGTTTTCATTTTCATTTTTACCAAATAACTTCCAAAAACAAATTTGTATTCCTTCTATGAACCAAATTGGCCTTTTAAGAAAACTTGTATGTAATGTTTTTCTTTTTTCATAATTATATTTACCCAAGTTACTCGAGTGAAATTTTGTTTAAATATTAAAACAAAAATATATCAAGAAAATATGTAGTTTTTTTATAGTTATTTTGCTATAGGATTATCTAAGAGACATAATATTAACGAGACTTGAGTTTAATTTACAAAAGAAATTTACACCAAAATCTTACTTTGTGTTTGGATGAAGCATTTCAACAATGCTGAAAAATTTAAATGTATTATATTTGAATTGTTTACAATTAAATTTTCTTCATTTTCTAAATAACTTGTTTGGATAAAAAAGTTAAAATACCTTACATTTCAATTTCTAGTTTGGATAAAATAATTGAATTTATTGTGAGATAAAATTTCATTTTAACAATATTTATTTTAGGCTTAATTATGTTTTGAGTTCATGATAAATTTGGAAACGGGCTCGACGACCCAAATGGATCGGGCCGACTCGACGACTGAGCCGGTCCGAGAAACCCAAACAGGCAAGGTTGGGTCTACTCGACGATCCAAAGAAACTTGATCAGTCTGACAGCCCATATGGACCGGTCATGCCCATCATGTTCGTCGACCCAGTGTAAGACCCGAGAAAATTAATTAATTAACTAAATAAGTAATTAATAAATACAGGTAGTGGGACCCTTTATGGCATTAAATAATAATTGATGTGATATGGAAAAGTATTAGCACAAATGGTTAAGAGTACTTGATTGTTTGAGAGGATGTGTGTTCAAGTCCTATGTATGTCAATTATGTGTTGATTATCACGAAACATGAATATGTTGAGTAGTTGTGTTTTGTTTTGATGACAAGCATGGTATGGGTTTGAACCTTGATAAACCCAAATTTGACTTTCTTTTTGCTAACAATTAGTTGTGACTTGAATGTGAAAAGGCTTAGAAAAACCCTAGCAATTAAATAATGGTCCTTGAATAGCAATTAAACCACCATTAAGCTTATTTTCGTTTTAGCACTTAAACCTACCATTAAGACACCTATAAAATGCCAATTTTAGGTGAAAAGAAGGTTTCTGTAGTATTATTATTTTACCTTTTGAGAGGAGAGCGAATTGGAGAGTATTGAGAGACTGTCTAAGGCTAATTGTGGGAGCACTGGGAGATTTCGTTTTTGGATCAAAAAGAAAAGCTATAGCATTACAATTTTTGCAAGGAAAATTACAGGTTAGGGGAGCTGAACCAAATTTTCGTATTGTTGTTTTATGTGCATGATTTTTATAATTGTATGTCATGAAATTCGTGCTATATATTATCTAAATTAGGGGTTTGGGTGCTTTGATATTGTTTATCGAAATTCTTACCAATTGTATGAATATGAGGGGTTTATGCACTGTACATGTTGTTTATGGTTCAACTTGGATTTTGAAGATCATAGTGGGTCCAAATTATGTCCATAAGCTTTGTGCACTACTTTCAATTGCTTAGAGTTGTTTTGGGATGTGATTTGTGCATGTTTGCGTAACAGTGCGGAAGTTTGCGATTCTCGCTCAAGCGAGCCAGGCTCGCCTAGGCGAGATTAGCAAAGAGTCGAGTCTGTGTCTGTCTGAGCGTCTCGCTCAGGCAGAGAGTTTTGGTCTTAGGCGACAGGCCATCTCGCTTAGGCGAATGTGCCTCGCCTAAGCGAGAACTCAATAGTGTTGAGAGCTTTTGCTGGGCGAAAGCGCGTCTCGCTCAGGCGAGAGACCCTCGCCTAAGCGAAAATTCGATGGATGATGGGTTCTGGTTAAACTTGCCGCCTAGGAGAGGCACATGATGTTTTAGGCGAAGGATGGTCTCGCCCAAGCGAGAAGAAGTTTGCTCAAGCGAGAGTTCGTGGACTGCTATTGTGCAACTTGCTTGATCAGGCGAGTGAGCCTAGTTTAAGTGAGATATGCTTGGGTATTTGGATGAAGGCTTTTAGCATAACCAAAGAGGAGTACAATGTTGTGTTTCAAGGCAATCGATAATGCTATATCAGGTTGGTTTGTGTTTGATTCACAATGTGTGGTCTACAAGACTTCTAAGATATCTCAAAGGTGGGTTTGCTGGTGTTCCTTGAGTTGTGGCTCGGGATAGGGGTTAAGCACGTGACATTCTCTGAGTTGTGGCTCAGAATGTCCTCCCTTGAGTTATGGCTTGGGATAACGAATGAACACGAGGAACTCTTGAGTTGTGGCTCAGGTTGGCGAGTGTTGTCAATGTGAGTGTGCTGGTTGTGGCCAGTACGGATGGGTCCAGATAGATTATCCTCCTCAGTAAATAGGTGACGAGTTACGTAGTTTTAGGACGCTACGGACTATGTTCGTATTGGGAACTCCGCTTGGTGTTACGGTGTGTAATCCGTAGCATGGTTTCCCGCACGTGCTCTATCGGTTATGGCCGATAGGTGAGGTAGCAAGACATCTTGAGGTACTCACAAGAAGATGTAGAACACGGTCAACATGGTTGTGGCCATGTGGAAGGAAATGATTAGATTCCTTTGATGGTTCTGGATATCAAATCATGGTTGTGGCCATGTGAGATCAAAGAGTGGATTTCCTTTGATGTGCTTATGATATCCAAATATGGTTGTGGTCATGTGGGATGAAGGAAGGGAATTTTCTTTAGTATAATTAATTGGATATATAATTTTTTTTATATACATATGATTGTTTGATATTAACTCACCCTATCTGTTTGTGTTTGACGATGATCGTGTACGCGGTACACGAGAGCAGATGAAATTGCAGGTGATCCTGGTGAGGCATAGGCTCAGAGCATGGGCTAGCTTGGGAATTTTCTCAGAGTTTCTATATTGTTTTATGATTTCAAATCAGTTGTAACTATTGATATTACTGGACTTTTGGATAATTATAATATTATTTATATTCCATGGATTTTGGATTATTATTATTGGAATAAATAAAAGTTTAAAATTTCTCGCGTTTTTGGGAAATGATGTTTTATTAAATGAAGTTATTTATATTCCTTTTTTATTTTAATTAAATTTGTAATATCCAGTAGGGATGTTACACCCAACCCGACTCAACTCGTCTAGGTTGTTGGCCCGACTTCGTCCCACTAAGTTGTCAGGTCGATCTGACCCATCTGGGTTGTCAGGCACGTTTGTGTCATCGGGCACACTCGGCAAGTCTATGTCAATGGTGTTAGGAATCCAAGTGTGAGTCTAAGTCCCACATTGACCAGAAATGAGAAAGTAGAGCACTATATAAGAATAAAGACCTATAAACTCATTGCCTTAAGGTTTTGGGTTGAGAGTGGTGTCAGTGTTTTATGTGGTTAGGCTCAGATCTCATTGGTGTTGTTCTCCCAGTGAAACCCCCTATGTAAAACCTAACAAATGGGTCGACCCGACCTGGCAAGGTCATCGTGCTGGTCGGTATCGCCTAGGTCGTCGGACCGGTCGGGCTCGTCTAGGTCGTTGGGTCCACCTAACACATCTGGGTTGTCAGGCCCACCAAACTTGTGTAGGTAATCGGACTCGCTGACCTATCTTGGTTGTCAGGTCAGTTCGACCAGTGTCTGTCTTCGAGCCCACCCGGACGATGTGGGTTGTCGAGCTTGACCGACCTGTTTGAGTTATCAAGCATGGCCGACCAATATGTGTCATCAGGTCACCCCGGTCCGTCTAGGTCGTCGGGCCCTCCCGACCGTCTATGTTGCCAGGTTGGTCTGATCCATCTAGATCGTTTGGCGAGCCCAACCTATCATGGTTGTCGGGTTTGCCAGGTCCGTTTGGGGTTGAGAGAGAAGAATTTCAAATTCCACTTTTTTTTAGTGTATTTGAATTTCTTCTAATTTAGCTAATTGAAATACCTCAAAAAATGCATGCATTTTAAATGCTTTTTAATTTCTCTATTCAAACAAAGCATTTCATTACAAAGAATTTCAAATTCTCCAAATAAATGAATCACCTTCTTGAATTGCCTCATCCAAACACACCATTAAAGTGTGGATTTTTATTCTTATAAGGTGCTCAACTTTTTCATATCTATTAAATGTGGGACTTATTCTCACACTTGAATTTCCAACGCTTTTACATACAAATTTCTTAAATATTAGAGTTTGTTTAAATCTATTTGACCCTTTTTATAAGTTAAACAAGATCAGTTACAAGTTAAAAATAAAAACAGGTATTTATTTTCTTTTTTTTCACTTACTCATGTATCTGTCTCTTTTATTTTCAATCTAAGTTTCTTTCCATTTTTTACCTTTTTCCCTTATTTTTTAGTGGTTGGAAGATTAAGAATTGTCCCAATTGAACCGTTTTTATCAAAGCTTACAGATGTTAGGTGTTCCTCGTGTTGAGCTAGGTGTTTGTCAAGAGCATAGAGTTTAAAGTAAGAGAAGCTATCATAGATGATCATAGTGGTTAAATTTTAATTAGAGTCTTTATATGTGAAAGTTTTAATGGAGGAATCTAGTGTTGCATTTTGTGTTAAACATTCATTTATTGCAATAAGACGAAAGTTGTTCAATTTAGTCAACAAGAACTTTTTATGCATGTGTCTGACATTCTTTAGTTGCATATAATACCTGAAGAACTTTTATGCACGTGTGTCTGAGATTCTTTACTTGCGTAAAGAATATGAAGAACTTATAATGCATGTGTGTCAGACATTTTGTAGCTACAAGTAGAATCTAAACCTCATATGTTATGCAAAAATTTAAGGATCTCCCATTATACGTGAAGTCCAAAGTTTATTGATGACGTTTACGGTTGATGATTTTTGGGTCATGTCGATTTTGAAGTCTTTGCTTTGTCCATTGAACTAGGTTTCTTACTTATCTTTATATGAGGAGACTCAATTGTTTTTTAGTCTCAAAAAGTAACACAATTTTTTGTAGTCTTAAAAGTTTGTGTGTTGTTGCTTAAACTTCACAAGTGGTTTATGTACATGGTAACTTCTTTTCATTATCAAGTTGTTGGGTTGATCCCACATTATTTCCTCTTAAGTTTTCAAGGGTTGAAATGTTATCCTCTTGAAGGTTTTCAAGAATTGTTTATTGTATTCCTCTTAGTGTGATCTAGATCATATCCTCCTCGAGTGTGTTAAGGAGTTGATTTACTTGTTTCTATCTTGTATATGCTTCACATATATTAAGTGTTTGTAATTGACATATAAAGATATTGAATTTCAGTTGCTATAAGGTTGAAGAGCTAAACTATGTAAATGATCTATTTTTATTTGAACTATTATAAATCTTTGTGTAAACTTTCACA
>Ga0099822_1005287_pt1 | contig 16867 bp, 8 predicted proteins | sample CowpeawhiteBW_FD_76839 | JGI IMG/M metagenome (GOLD analysis project Ga0099822, IMG submission 76839) | Root nodule microbial communities of legume samples collected from California USA - Cow pea white BW | ecosystem: Host-associated > Plants > Roots > Nodule | place: USA: California | collected...
AAAAAAAAAAAAAAAACCTTCTAAAAAAACAAAATAAAAAAAAAAAAAAGAAAATCGTAATTTATGAAAACTTTGTTTCAATATTTCTCATAGTCGCATGACAATAAAACAGTAAAAGAACAAATGATAAAAAAATTCATTATTTGCACATAAAAACAAATCTACTCAAATCACAAATAAGATTTAATATGTTTCTTATACTATCAACTCATACTCCCACAACAATTTATAATTATGGTGTCAAAAATCTAAAAAGAAAATGTAAATAAAATAATAATTTTTAGCGAAAAGATAATTTCATACAATAAATATTATTGAATAATTAATTTTGTCATTCATAATTCAATGTTAAAAATAATAAAACAATGGAGTGTTAATTATAAAGTTAGTTAACAGTGTTTAGCTATTTTATAGGTTATAACCATTTTAGCTATATATGTTAGGTTATTACTTTTGGTAGTATAAATTTTATATGAACTATAGTGTATAATTTACCTTGTTTATATCGTATGGTTACACGATTATAATGATTAAAAAATAAATGTAAACATGGGATAAAATAGTATTGAACAGCAGAAAATGATGTAAAAAATTATTTTCAATGTTTGTATACTTCTAATATATTTTTGTCAAGTTCAGTATATTTATGTTATCTACAATAATACATGATAAGATTTCTTTATTTGATGTATGTAATTTTTAAAAAATTATTTTTACGTATAACTGATCTTTCATGTATAAAATATATAAGTGCAACAACTTTATTCAACTTTTACTTTTTTTACTATCCCTTATAGAATAACAAGTAAAATCAAAATACATTTTAAAAAACTTTATCACCTTTTAATTATTATATTAATGATAACTCAATCTTTATTATTTTTCAAAAATGCATAATTTTACTACTTTGTAATAATGATATTGGAATCATTGCAAACTCACAATCATGCACTATTAGGAATTTTTTAATTGATATACAATAAAATAATGTGTCTGCTGAAATTTTCATAGTTATACTTTTTATTTATAAAATTCGTAGTTATATCTCTATGCAAAAAAAAAAGAAAAAACTACTGGCTACAGTTGTACATATGAAATCACATTTGGTTTTATTTTAACCTTTCACTGATCCAATGGGATTTTTAAAGAAAGATTAGTCACTTATTTAATTATACAATTAAGTATTTTATATATATAAAAAATTCCAACATACATATCTGGTGACCCTAAAACAGTAGTTATAGTTTATTCAAAATACAAAAGCAAAAGTCAAAAGTAAGTTGGAAAGTAAAGTTTGTAGGAAAAAAAATGTTAGATAACCACTGTATACTATTATAACTATATCAAATAGTTACATTACACCACACGAAAAAAATACGTAGATAAGCAAAATATGTGTAGCTAGACTCAGTCTAATATTTAAGCACATATTTTATTTACAAAAGAAAATAACATGAAGATCACAATCTGAGAATAATTTGAGAATAAATATGAATAAAAAGTAACCTAATAAATAAAATAAACAAAATTAAATACTATATAAAAATAAAAATTCAAAATATTACTATTTTAAAATTTTAGAGCTAAAATCAAGTCAAGTCTTATATATTTAATATTAATGTTATATATATATATATATATATATATATAATCTTTCAATAATTATAATTATAATCTATATATAATCAAAATATATATATAATTTAATAGTACTATCAAAATTAATAGTTTGGAGTAATAGACCACGTAATCATAATAAAAAAAATCATTGAAATGACTCGCTGTATAATTATAACCAAGATCACTATACACCTAATATACCATATAAAAAAAATTAGTATTTCAACGAATGGTTTGATCAATATGAAATATTAAGCCACATAAATAATGAAATATTAATATTTGCATCTGTGGTTTAGTTTCATATGCATGCAATTTAAATGTTATTTTAGTAAAAGTATTTTAACCGTGAAATTTTAATTGATTTGTTTTTTATTTTGTCTTCATAGGGAAATGGTACGTGTCTTTACTGAAAAGTCAATTGGAGGTGCATGTGAAAAGCTTTTTATTTGTACAACTCCATAATATCACGATTTCTTCACTTATCTCATTAACGTTGTGATTGGTTTTAGGTAGCGGTGCTGACAGACCAAACAAATCAGACCGCATTCACGATACACTGAGCAATTGTCGGGAAAAGTTACCAGAATATTTCTTTTTTCTTTTTCAAGATTTTTTCAGGAAAGGTTATTAAAAAATAGTTTTATTTAACTGAAAAGAATAAAAAAAGAAAAAAGTGTATGAACAGAGTTCTAGATTAAGAATTTTTAGATTAAAGAGGAATTTTTTTATTTGAGGGAGTAATGAGAATGTAAAAATAATAAATAGGTAAGAAGTGTTTCTGATGGTGGTTTTGGTTTGAGCGCTGGAAATGCATCCACGTCATGAAAGAAAGAAAATTGAAATTATTAGTTTAAATTTAAGAGATATTTATGAGAGAACATTTAAAAAAAAAAGAAGTAAAAGAAAAAAAGTTTGGCACGTAAGAGTTGAGAGAGTGGCACGTGTGAAGTGGAGGAACTGAGGTAGCACGTGTCATGGGAAGTGTGAAAGCCGCCACAGTGAGTTGCACCGAACAGTGCACAAGGTATTAACAAATCCTGTGTGCCGTACAACTTTTGCCCACTGTTGTTCGCTTAAATTAAATTCATGATTAAAATTAATATAATATAAAATATAATTATTAATATTATTAGTATTAATTGATAATAATTACTATTGTCATTAATTTTATAGTAGCTTTTATTTTACAATTAATATTATCATTCAAATAAAAGTAAAGAGCATTTATTTATGTAAAGTATTTATGTTGAGTTGTTTTTTTCTTTTATCATTTTCACTCTTAAAAGAATGGGATTAAACTATTCTGGCTTAAATCCATCTTAGTATATTACTTTAAAACGCTTACTTTCAAATTCAGTAAATATCTTGAAAAAACGCACTCTATAAATTTATACACTATTTTTATATTATAATTATTTTCACTACCGTTTAACTTATTTCTGACTATTATTTACTCTTCCTTCTTTAAAAACTTAAGAAATAAAAAATATAATTTTTGTTAAGACAGAAGAAAAGAAAAAGGAAAATGGTTGAATTAGCAAATATAGAAAGAGTTGGAATAATGGTAGCGATAAAATGGTAGGTTTTAGTGGGCCAATATGTCAGAGAACAATATCACATATCTAATTGGGACCCTCTTTTCATTTTTCTAACATTTAGATGTCATCAATGTGACCGGGTTGAGGAAGACAAGACCAGGAACATGCTCTGTCCCTGCCTTTCGAAAAATTTGAGTTTAATTTTAAAATCATTTTTTTAATCTGATTTTATTTTAAAATTTTATTTTCAATAATCAAATTTAAAACAAAAGATAAAAATATATACTATTTTCTTGCAATATATCGAACAAATAATGAATCATGAAACATATATTTTTACGTCTCCTACCCGTTACTTGTGTTCTTCATTATTATTTTTTGAACGTGTTATAGAAATAATTGTTTTACGAAGCTTAAAAATTAAAAAGTAAAGAAGCTTTTTAAAAGTTTAAAAAAAAATAAGGAAAAAGATTTGGATAATGGAGAAAAGAAAAAGAAAAGGCTGCAAATAGGTTTATTCGAATGTGACGTGGTAGAAGAGAAAATAAGTTCTCATCTATCAAACTTTTCAGATGCCACGAGGAGAACATTGTCAGCGGCTGCTTCGGTAAACCCACAACGTGCTTTCTACACTTCTTTTTACCTATTTAAATATTCCACTGCATCTAACGTTAATAATCAATATTTAATTATTCTTTTTATTTCTATTTATCTATTTTTCTTATAAAATTAAATATATTTTTGATTTCTTAACTTTCAATCAACTCTAAAATGAGTTTATTTTAAAAATCATTCATATTTTAAAATACGTAAATTTAGTTCTTTTAATCAAATTTTGTTAAGTTTATTTGACATTTTAAATGTGTTTTATAATAATATTTGACTTAACATTAAAGCAAAAATGTGTCAAATAGTATAAATAACTCAAATACAATCCTAAAATACATACGAAACATCAAATAAATCTAACAAAATTTGATTAAAAAACTAAATATACGTATTTTGAAAGATAAAAGACTAAATTTATTCAAAATTTTGAAATGGACTAATTGCAAAATTCATTAAAAGTTAAGGGACAAAAACATATTTAACTTCACATTTTTTAACCAAAAGAGATGAAAAATTAATTAAACCTAATATTAATAAATAATCATATTTTTGGATTTCAGTTTTATGATCATGAGTTTCATGTATATCAGACAAATTGTTGAAAAGGTTTAATATATTTTTTAGACCAGGTCATTATCATTAGTATATCTATTACTTGAAAATAATTTTTAGAGAAAACTACATTAATGTTTTCTATTTTTTTAAATTATACCCACTTTATAAGAAAAACCAGTAAAAGAACGAGCGTGAATGTAATTTGAAAACAGTTTAGGTAATATTTATGTAACTTTAATTTTTATATATTAAAAAAGCCTACACGCGGGGAGATAGAATAAAAAGTTTCACAAAAAATAAAAATAAGTTTTAAAGAAAAATCAAGTTAAAAATGAATACTGGTTTAACAATTTTGTAAGGCTTGTAGATTACAAGACGTGAAAAGAAAGAGAAAGTGATAACGAGCGTAGAGATTTTTTTATGAAGATCAGTTCATGAACAAATATCAAGATAAATGATTTTGATTGTAAAGTTTTAAAACAAATAAGTTTGGTTGTAATATTTTTAAATAAGTTTTAAAATATTATAAGTAGAATAATCTAGTACATATTCCGTAAGTTGTATAATCAAGCCTAAATATAAATAATATTTATTCAGAGTTAAAATCATATATTATAGATAATTTCTTGGATTTTTAGAAAATAAAAAGATGAAATGTTATTAAAGTTGTTTAATGATATTTTAAAAGAAACGTACCACTAATAATGATATTTTAATAAACTTTTTGCATTTAAAATATTAAGTGTTATCAATATTATTTAGACATAATATATAATATATAGCCTCATATTATCTATAGTTGAGATAAAAACTAATTTATATATATATATATATATATATATATATATATATATATTCTTCAATTCAAACCCTCTCTAACAATGAAACCTTCACAAAAGTCGTAAAAGGTTAAATATATATTTTATCTTTTAACTTTTAATAAAAATTATAACTAATATTTTAAAAAAATTTAAATTAATTTAGTTTCTTAATTTTGTAAATGTGTGAATTTATTATTTTTAATCTAATTTTATTAAATTAATTTGACGTTTTAAATACATTTTCTTATAGTATTTTAGTTTGTTTATATCATTCTACATTTTTTTTTTCAATACTAAATTATATATGCGTTTAAAACGTTAAATAAATTTAAAAAAATTGATTTAAACAATTAAGTTGAAATATTTTAAAAAATGAGAGATTAAACTAGTTCAAATATTTTTAAAAAAGACTAATTCTAATTTTGAGTGAGGGTTCAAAATATTTATATTATTTATGAGAACAAAAATTCCTTGACTCTCAATGATTTTTCTTTAATCATCTAAATAACTTTTAAGAACTTAATAATATATTTTCTAAAATATAGCATTTAATATTAATAGAAATTCTTAAAAAAACCATCTTTATTTAATACAAATTTTTAATTGTTAAATTATGAAATACGTATTACTTAATAATAGACTGAAAATAAAATTACTACATATTTCACTTGATGGATCTGACAAGTGAGAAAGTATAGAAAAAAAAAGGACATAAGAAAAGTAGGTGGGAGAATGCATCCCAATCAATGTTAAAGTAAATGACAACATTTTTTTTCAAAGGAAAAAAAGTACTAAAATCAATGCCCAAGTGGATAAGAACTGTTTTTTTCTCATTAAAAAAGGTACCAAAAGCTTGATATGTACAAAGAAAGAGAATCAAATAAAGAAAACAAATTTATTTAAGCCATATTTTCAATAACTTATTTTTGTAAATGAAAATAAAAGAAAATTTAACTTATATTTAAACGTTAATTCATTTACTTATATAGTTAATGTTTGTAAATATGAATGAGACCATAATTTATTTATATGTATAAGGGAATAATTCATAATACATAATAATACATAATGTATAGTATAATTGAGAAAAAAGTAACATAATTTTATTATTTTCTCGGAATTTTTTTTAAGGATAACATTTAAAACAATATTGCTTAAATAATCAATCATTTATAAAAGTGTGTTCTTTAATAACTTTAAGTCACACTAACATTTTTTATATTTAGATAATAATTTTATATAAATAGACCGATTAGTTTAGTGTAATCTAAAGTAAAAAAAATAGTGTAGTAAAAAAAGTAAAAAATTGAATAAATTAAATGATTAAGTTACATTATAGAATGCTTCAAACTATAAAAAAAAAACTAAGAAAAACAAATTCTTCCATGTTTATTTGACTTTTATTGTGACATCCCATTTAAATAGAATAATCTACTCAATAAAATATCGCATGATTATAATAATGAGAAGCAATCAGATGAACATAAAATATAAGAAAGGTAACTATTACAGTCATCCAAGAGTGTACTGTGAGAGCAAACTTGGGCATACCACCATGCCATAAACAAACACAAAGGAAGGCTAACAGTTTTACAAAAAGACGATGTTCCTCTAGAGCATGAAATTACACGAAGAAGGACATTATAGCCATAAAAACTGCTCTGCTACAGATAACTGGTCCCAACTACGCAGCCCCAGTACCACCATCAGATCCATCTCCATGCTTCTTCCCATCTGCTCCCACCATAAGGTGATCATTGCAAAAGGAAAAGAATCAAGGCAAGAAAACACACGAAAAGAAAGGGTAAGCTAGTGTAATTTAAAGATAACATATTATAGCAGACGAATCCTTAAACAGTTCAAGCATGCAACACAACGAGCACAAAGAATCATGGTATAGCAGACAAGCAGGACACTATGACTCAATTATCCGGATAAATATAGTAAGATCGGATTCACTGGACGCTTGCACTTGTGGTGGCCTCTACTGCTCTGCAGAGTCATTGCCAATGGGTTTCACCCTACCACACACAAGGTTAGCCTTCAAGCGTCTAAGGCCATTATCCTGCCAGAGAATAGGGCCTCCCGCTACTCTCACCACTTGGGTCAGTTTGCTCTACATGAGACTCACTGACCCTTTAGAGTTTCGGGATGCGGTCCTTACTTGAATCCATATCTTGATATATACACTACGCGCCACCATGAGATCTCCCCACGAGACTCACGGAATTACGCCTAACACATACAAATTTCATGATCCGCATACCATAACCACCACTGGTTATCTCAACATTTAATTCTCATGCACGCTCTCAACCAACCAAACAGAATCCCATGTTTTCCTCATGTTAAATACAAATTCTAGTGCATACAACTCATGCAACTCATGAAATTTCACCATAATCATGTACGTTTGAGATAAATAGCCACACACACAAAGTAAGCCAGAGTATACAACACCAATTTGCACCATTCTTGCCTAGGATAGAAGCCCTCGCCTAGGCTACAGCAACTGCCTCGCTTATGCTAGGCATTCTCGCCTGGGCGAGGTCTGTAACAGTGGCACTCTGCAAGCCCTCGCTTGGGCGAGACCAGCTCACCTGGGCGAGATCGTCATTCACCCAAAATAAAAACCCTTCGCCTGGACGAGGACGCGAGCAGTGCACACTGGCTTTCCTCGAGTACTCTCTTGGGCGAGCCATTCTCGCTTGAGCGAGGCAAGGCATCGCTCAAAACAAGCTTTTGTCGCCTTAGCGAGATGCTCGAATGCACCAGGGCGAGTTTCTGCTATTCTTGCCTAGGTGAGACGAGCTCGTTTAGGCGAGAATACCAGTTCTCCCCCACGGTTTCACACATGCAGCACCACAAATAGACAACTCTCACCAAACAGTTCATTCATATACAAGTACAACACTTTTAAATCATCCCAAGCATGAAATAGAGCAGAAATATACCAAGTACTTACAATTACAAAAAGAAAAGGCCTAGCTTCCCTTACCTTTTTGATGCTAGAAAAGGAACAACAACTTAAAGAGCACGACTTAGGCACAACAACTCCACAAACTAGGATGGTGAACTGAAACAAAACCCCAGTTCCCAAACTTGAGTAAGAGAATGAACCTTAAACGCAACAAGACATCCAACTAGAAAAAGAGAGGGGAAAAAGGCCACTACAAATTCGAGGAGTAACTTACCAGAGGAGAACAAATGAGCTAGCTCGAAGATGGAGTTTCTCTATGCCCTAGCAGAGCTTCTGTTTTCGTAGGAAGATATGAGAGAAAAACTATTTTTCTGAAACAAAGGTAAAGTGAGATTGTGAGGGGACTGACAGGGTATTGGGGTCCTTCAGAGGGACTGACCTTGAGCCTACGAAAGGTTATATCCAACCCTTTTTGGGACAGAAAAAAACAAAAAAAGGGCTTACACTCATGGTAAAAGTTGAGTTTCAAATTAATATAAATAATGTATTTAGCCAAAACTTCCAAATAGTAGAAATTGCTAGGATAAAATATACCAATACAATAAAATGTTAAATTAATTTTCAAACGCATTAATTTTGTAAAAGAATCATTTATTTATATATTATTTTTTCTTTGTATACAAAATAACGGAGCTAAATTTCTTACCTCAAGTCTTCTAATTTTTTTTAACATTAATATGTATCTCCATTAAATTAATTGTAAAATTATGTTTGAGAATAAAATTTCATTAAAATATTACGAGTGAGTGTTAATTTTATTGATACTAAAAGTGATATTTAAGAAGTTAATAATTTTTTCAATAAATCATTATTATCTTTAAAGAAAAAAAGACTGATTTGTCATCTATAATGTGTTTGATTATGCTTATTGATTTTGAGTTGAATTGATTCAATGATGGAGAAGCAATTACTTCTCTTTAAATGTTAATTTTTGACATTCATATTGATTTTGAAACCAAACATACACTGATTTTGTTTGTGGTGAAAAAAATTAATTATACGTCAGAATGAAACGAAACCAAACACACATTATATTATTTTACTAATCAATTTTATGTGACTCTTCATCAATTTATTGTTTTTGCCTCATTGTTTCTTCCTTCTAAAATACTGTTGCATTAAAATTGAGTAAGAGATGTTGTATTTGAACTAGCTAAAATTGGAGACGATCATAAAATAAAAGAGTAAAGTTGATGATTTAGTAATTTATGAACTATAAAACTTTAAATTTTGTTAAACATAAATATTCGGTATGACATTTTATTTGAAGTTAACTCAGTTTGTAATAATTTACAATTAAAAGATATAATTAGTGTACAATTAAAGTGTTACTTTTCATTTTTTTTTCTGAAATGTATATAGAATATGAATTTGAAAATACATCTTTATCCAGAGAATTGCTTTTAAAATGGATATAGAGTATAAGTTTTGTGAAAAATTATTTTACTCGTAAAAAAGAAACAATATGATAAAAATGTAATGAAACTGTAAAACATCTTAAAAAACTATTTATAATTTATTACATTTCGTATGTTACGGTTAAAATAATTAACGTGTTTCAAAATAAATTTAAACAATTTAAAAATATATGATAATATGTTTGGTGTTTTATTTAATTTTAAGAAAATTAAGTCACTCAATTGTATAAAAATCTTTGAAACATAATAACTTCATCTTAATGATTTGATTTATTTTATAATTAAATAGATTTATCAAATATCTATTGTTTTATTAATAGTAGCATAATTCTTCCATGTTTGTTCTTTGGTGAACAATAATTGTAAACAAGTTAATAATTTATTACATCAATTATGTCATTCCTCATACCTTATATTACATAGTACTCAATCAATTATTTTACATTTTAGTTTATCAATCTTTTATTATCATTATGATTGCGGTGTCTTAACTTAACACGACAACTTATTTGAGTACAAATATGAGACCAACAAATGTATTATACACACATATGCAGAAACAATAATACATTTTTTAATTAATAAGTATATTAAATTCATATTTGTTTAAATATTTTTTTTTATAAAAAATAAAAGTTAAAGAAATGGATGTAAGACATTCTTATATTTGTGATGGTGTATTTTATATATTGTGTGAATAAGAAATTTTGATGTGTGATGATTAATTGATTAAAAAATAATAGAAGAAAGAAGATTAATTAATACATGTGATAGAGATTGAAGGTGAAAGGCAAGTGGTTGGTGGTTCTAGGACAATCCAACACCCTCAGTACTCTTTTCAAAACCCTAGCCTCACTAGAACCTTCTTTCTTTCCATGCCTTTCATCTTTCATTAAAAAATAAGCAACAAACCCATATCTAATCTTTCTACAAATAATAATAATAAATATATATTCCAAAAAAACAAAATCAACCCAACCCAAGAATCTACCACCACCTGTGGTGTGACCCACTGACCACTCCACCAAATCTCAAACTTTCAAAAATAAACCAAATTAATAAAAAAAAAAGAAAAAAAAAACACACATGATGTTTCCTATTACGTGGTCCCCACGCCGGAACCCAAACCCGAATTAAATTTAGTTTATTGCCAGAAAAGAAAAATCAGCTATCTGCAATAATGGCCAACGGATCTTACACGCCAAAAAGGAAAAAATTCAGAACGACACACTTTTATTTATCCCAATTTTATTTATTCTTATTTTTGAATTAAATATCATACTCGCTGATTTATTTATTTAATAAAATAGGATCTATGTGTCTGTGTGATAATTTTTCTATTTCCGGGAATTAAAATTGGGATTTTGTCCAAGGAAAAAAAAGTGCAGAATCATTGGTATTGACCAAAATCCCTTGATTTACTTGATAAACAATGTTGGGAATATTAAAAAAAGTAATTATTTTGTTATGAATATTAAAAAAAGTTAGTGTTTGTGTGAAAGAAAAAAGAAGATAGAGAGAGAAAGAAGGAGACGTCCGTGAATGGAGTTGTGTTTTATTATGCAGCGATATGCACGCGCCTGTCACTATCTTGCATTAGGAATTAAAGTAGACAAAGCCTATCCCACTTTTCCAACCCTTATATATAATACCCTTCACCCTTTCTCTTTCTTCCCACCCAAACTCTTCATCTTTTCTCTCTCTAAAAAAAAAACACTCTTTTTTTCGACTTTTTCTTTTTCTTTTCTTCAATGGAGGAAACCACAAAGAAGCGAGTTCGAGACGACGACTCGTCTGAGTCGCCCGAGTGTAAGATTCCCCGAGTTGACTCGTCCGAGTCTCAGCTCCACTCGGTCCTACACTCCGACGTGCAGCTTCAAGATGACATTTTTAACATGCTTGATGACGCCGACAATGTGCCCGACCGTGACACCGTGCAGGGTCTCGACTCGGTCATCAAAAGCTTCGAGGATGAAATCAAGGCTCCGGCTTTGGACCCGAGTGGCCTGAGTGACCCGACCCAGGTGCCTGACTTGCAGACTAAGCTTGGGTATCTACTCGAAGCTTCTGACGACGAGCTGGGGTTGCCGCCGACTGAGGCTGCAGCTGAGGAACCGGGTCGGGTTGACCCGGCATTGGTGGAGCTTGCCGGGTTTAATGGGTTTGATGATTATGTTCCGGGTTTTGACGCGTTTGGGTTTGGTTCTGGATTCGCGATGGCGGAGAGTGACGGTGGCGCTGGGGGTTTTGTCACCTTGGATGGGTTGTTCGATTATGCGGATTCGCCTGCGGATGTTTTGTGGCGATCGGAGTCGTTACAGGCTATGTAAGTGGTGGCAGTAACGCCGGTGAAGGTGAAGGTGGTGGCGAAGTTTTGTGGTGGGGTAGTGAAATGGTTCGTAGGGGTGGAAATGTAAATCTAGGAAAATTTGGGGGTATGGAGAGGAAAAAGAAAAGTAGCACAGAAATGTAGGTTTAGATGTGAAAAGTTGTAGGGTTAAGATTTGTTTGTTGCTTCGTTTTTTTCTTGATGAATTCAATTGAAACAAACTGGACTCTTTGACGACACCGTTTTATTGTTTCAGTTTTGTTTTTTAAAAATTCGCGTTTTGTTTTTGTTTTATTTATGAAAGAAAAATTATGTTCTGAGCTGAAGAGTGTTTAACTGTGTTAAACAACGTTTTTTCATTACTTTGGTACAAGATTCTTTTAATTACTGTTTTACCCAACAAGATTCAAGAAGTATTTTATGAGATTTGTTATATTATGTTTATCCTTCCTTTTAAAAAAAAATTGTAATGAGTATGAAATTATTGGAATATAAAAATAAAAAATAAAATAAATGTTATTTAAGTATATTACTAATGTTACAAATCTAGTATGTTTTTTGGGTTACACATGAATATTTTGCAAAATTGAAAAGATTCATTCTAATATAAATATCATTTTTTTAAGAAAGATTGTGCAACAAATTATGAATTTATGTAAAGGGTCACTTGCAATTTGCTTTTATGAGAGAAAAGGAAAAAGGTGGTATTACTGGTTAACGTTACGTAACACCTTGTTTATTAATGGTTGTTACGTGATAACTTGAAAAGGATTTGTTTTTGTGCTGAAATGGTGAAACTTCTATGTTTTTGTTTGGTTGAGAAAGTGAGAAGGAAAAAAGGGAGAAGGGATTATTTTGTAGATTTATTTGATAGGAAGAAAAGCAGTCACTGATGTCATTTGATTGTTTACGAAAAAAAAGAAAAAAAGAAATTGTACATGATGGTGATATATTTGGATAATAAATAATAATTAATTTTACCCACTATATCATGATGGTGACATAGCGAAATAAATTGAAATAAATATTTGTTGCTTGGCCTTTGTCATAAAAAAATAATTTACTTCTTGCCATAAAGTCAATATGGGGATTCTATTATGAAAAGAGAAGTAAATAAATGAAATATACAAATCGTAGAGTGCTGTGAAAAATCGCAAGAGGTAAATAATTAAAATATTATAAACCTAAAACATAAATAAAAATTAATAAATGTAATTCAAATTGTAATAACTCCATACTTTCTACAAAGTTCTTATAAAATAAAACTTAAATTCTTCAATATTTTTTAAGATGGTTTATCCTCAACTTTTTATTTACTTTCATCAACACCTAATCTAATCAAAATATCAATATACAAGCCTATAAATTATTTAAGAAATTCGGCTTCTTGTGTTTACCCTTTATTTTAACTTTTTTCTCTTCCAATCTTGAAAAGGATGATCCAATATTGTAAAATACCTCTATTTAAATAAAATCATGTTAAGTATTATTATAAAATTAATGTTAAGTATTATTATAAATTTTGATATTTCAACCATATTAACATTTCAAAACTCATTAATAATTTATCATGAAAATTTATTAAAAAATAAGATAATGTAAAGAATGAGACTACACAAATCTTTATCACAATATTATATAACATAACTTTTAGCTCAAATAATAATATACACTCTCCTCTGATGTTTATTGGCCTTTTTTATATAAGCAACATACGTAAAATTCATTAACTTTAAGTTAATTTTGAAATTAGTTTATTTTGAAACTTTAAACTAATTTAGTCTTTCATCTTTCGAACTATGTAAATTCAGTCATTTTAATCAAAATTTGTTAGGTTTATGTGATATTTTGTACGTATTTCAATATTGTATTTGAGTTGTTTATACTGTTTGACACATTTTATTTTAATGTTAAGTCAAATACTATTATAAAATGCGTTTGAAATGTCAAATAAACTTAATAAAATTTAGTTAAAATGACTAAATCCACATATTTCGAAAGATGAAGGACTAAATTAGTTCAAAGTTTCAAATGACTAATTTCAAAATTCACTTAAAATTAAGAGACCAAAAACATATTTATCCCTAAAATTAATATAAAGAAACCCATTAATATAGTAAACAGTTAAGTTATGTACATAGTAAATCTACAAAATGAAAAATAAAAATCATGCAACTATTTATAAGGCCGGCCCTTTATTGTTTGACGATATTTTAACTTCAGCCCGTAACTTGCAAATCTAACTCCATTCTAAATACACCACTCAAAAACACTATTCTCACCTCTCAACTCTATCTCAACAACTACTACTGTTTGATAAAATCTAAAACTAACCACATACATCCCATATATACTTAACTATTAATTAATTAAGTTGGAGTTTAAATGTTAATCAAATTTAATTTTCACTTTTCAATTATTTCACACACTTATATTAAACACCGAAAGCAAGTCCTTTCAAAATGTAACAAGACATTCAATTTAGTGAAAGTTGTTGGTAGCTAAGTATGCGAAAGTCGTAATTATTTGTGTAACATTATAAATTATGACTTTTCCACAATTAGTTATATTATCCCCGATGTTTATTTCTAGAAAAAAAAGTATACTAAATTATAAAGCAACTATAATTAACTTTGTTAATTAAATTAAGTGAGTTATATTTAAAAAATACAATATATAAGATGTAATTAAACAAGTAGTTCACTATAAGATAACAATTTTCTTTCCTTTTTTCTTTTTCCGTTTAAACCGAATGCATACCCTTTCATACTTTTCACTTTTTTCTCTCATTTTATTTTACTTTTACTAAATATACTTTTTTTTCACAAGTTTAATATACTTTTTAGTATTTGTCTCAATTTTTTGTCTACTCTACTTCAAAATATATTTCCTTATTAATTATTGAAAATATTCAATTTTTTTAATATATGAAAAAAAAGCAATGCAATGCAACATAAGTTAGTTAAAAACACAATCGATATCGATATCCGTTGCGAGCATTCTCATCCACCCATGGCGTTCACCGTGCCCATTGGGAGTGGCGCGGCGATAATCCCCTGCGGCAACACTACCGCAACCACTCGCTACACCCGTTTCTTTCCTTCGCCAATTCAAACGCCAAGAAATCACCTACACGTGGCGTGCGCGAAGAAGTTCTCCTCCGAGTCGCGTCGTTTCCGCGCCGTAACGGAACCGCAAGCCACGGCGGAGGTCGAAGACGAAGAGCCCATGGACGAGGAATTCGTTGCCCTTTACAACAAGGTGAATGACCTTCTCCGGGAAGAACCGGATTTCTGGGAAGGACCGCAGTGGGACTTGCTCGGTTTCTTCGTCAAGTATTCTTGGATTATTGGCTTCGGTGTCGCGGTATATATAACTAATTACTCTATTCAACTTAGTTTCTTCTTCTTATTATTCTTGAAAGTGTTGCTGTTTGTTCATGAAATTATAGTTCAGTGTTTGACATAATCGCGTAGTTCAGATTTCAATTCTAAACTACTTGCTTAGGTTTAGTCAATATAATGTTTGTTGAGGTTGCAAACGTGTTATTACTTCTGGGAAAAATGTTGTAATCTTAGTTTTAAATTAGTTTAGTTACTTGTAATAGTTTGACTTATGTTAATTCCATAAAAAAACACCATAAGTATTCGGATAAACACCATAAGTGAAAACCAAAAAGAAGATAAAGTTAGTTATTTCGAAATAGATTAACCTTTGCACGGATTAAACTCTGGAAAAGTTAAATGAAAATGCTCATGTAAGTTAACTTAAGGTTGGTGGAAGAAGTTTATAACACCCTCTTAGCCGTTGATAATGTTGTGGTAACGGGTCTATCTATAAGTAGAAATTGATTAGGGAGCATTTAGTTGTAGATGTTTTATTCAATGGAACAGAGTTTCTCGGAGTCAGTTTTGCTCGAACAGAATAATATAATAGATATTATTATTTAGCAAATTCTATATCTAAAACTTGAACTCCTGACCGCTTATTGTTAAGTTGGAATTGGAACAATCCTGAACTGGCTGAAGTTGAAGATTCTTCTCTGATTGTGGGAAAAGTATTTTGATTTTCATTTTAAATGTTAGAGAATGATGCTATTCTTTTACCCTTGGATTTGTTTGGATGCCTGTATTTTTAAGGGGAATGGATGGAGATTTTTGTTGGTGAATCCACTCACCACGTATATGTTATTAGATACATAATGAGACTCTTAATTTATACCGAAAGTTTTGAAGCTGTTTTCTTTCTTAACACTCAATGTCTATGATAGTTCAGTCAAGGTTTTAAATTGTAATATTAAACCACACCATAGAAATATTTATGTCTGTTATGAACTTGCTTTGATCTCGAGCAAATTTTGGTAGTGTCCAGGGTATCATGGATATCTTTACTGAATCTTTGGATGTGTTTATGTTCACTGTCATTACAGGTATGTTTTTCTCTATATGGTTGTTTTACATATCAGGAACCATCAAAAGAAGTGAGGGAAGAGATGGAAAGAAAGTATGGAGTGAGTACTGGAGTGGAGTCTAGTGCAGAGTCCGGTGCAAACTCCAGTTCAGGATCCAGCGATGTTTTTGAAGATACTGATGCATATGATTCTGATGTATTTGATTCCAATCCAACAGAGGTGGCTCCTAGTTTGGATTAGAGTCTTCATAGACACTGCAAATATGCCTTGTTTTTGGCATATCAATGCAGACAAATGAATTCAAACTCTTTCTGAGTTAAATTTGTAAGGCAATGCTTCTACTTGTATACCTTTTTATAGTGTATCACTTCTGAGATAGATTAGATCAAGTGAGTTAATTATACGTGTATATGCATTGTTAGTAAGTAGGGGTATTTCATGTGATTGCTCACATATCATTGATGAAAATCTTCAGTCTATGTTGCATACCAACACCATTGAAATGAAAATCTTATATATATATATATATATATATATATATATATATATATATATATATATATATATATATATATATATATAT
>Ga0099822_1005296_pt1 | contig 16846 bp, 5 predicted proteins | sample CowpeawhiteBW_FD_76839 | JGI IMG/M metagenome (GOLD analysis project Ga0099822, IMG submission 76839) | Root nodule microbial communities of legume samples collected from California USA - Cow pea white BW | ecosystem: Host-associated > Plants > Roots > Nodule | place: USA: California | collected...
ATGAAAAATATATTGGACATGGAATGAGTTTCATGACAAACCAAATAATTAGAAGAAATCAAAAAATAATATATATATATATATATATATATATATATATATATATATAGATAGATAGGGTTACTTAATTAATTATGAATATTTTAATAATTTAAATGATGATGGAGATATGGCGGGGAGGGATATGTACATCCCAAAAACCATCTCCATACCCAATTGAAAAAGTTGGAGATTTCCCATACCCATATTCATACCCATGTCCATACTCAGTCAATGCGGAGATTCTCCGTCAAAACGGGATGAGTTCGGGCAATACCCACGAAGACGGATTTATTTGCCATATTTCCAGCATATCAAAATTCTTTTTGACGGAGGTTTACAAAGTGAACAAAGTATCTCTTATCTTATTCACATGTTAATTTTCAGATACTTCACATTTTATAATGATGAGTAAAAAATTATTAACTAAATCTTTTTAAATGTAAAAGATTTTCACATTTTCTTTGGTTTGGTTTGGGTGAACTAATTAAAAAAGGAAAGAGGAGGAAAATAATGATTTCGTATGGTGGAAAAGAATGAAACAAAAATATTATATGATGTACTTTTGGATGTATTTTTATAAATATGTGAAAAAGAAAGGTAAAATTTATTAAAACATCATCATAATTAATTATGGAAAGTTAAATAATTAATTAATAAAAGTTTGATTTTTAATATTTTTTATAATGAATAAAATAATACTAATGATAATAAATAAAATAATATATAATATCATGATTATTATTATATTATTGAATTCGTTAAATAATTAAAATATCATATAACTCTCCAATTTCCATAATAAATAAATAGTTTGAAAAATATTCATGATTACCAGATTTGTTTGTTGTCAAGAATCACGATACTAATAACTTATCTAAAATTCCAAAAAAAGAAATCCTTGGACAACTAAGATTGATCCGTAATTCCGTTTGGAGAGGTTGGAACAGGTCTTGCTCTTTGATCCTACAATTACTGTATATGGTGTATGACATTAATGGCCTTTGCTTGTGCTTCGCACATCAAAAAGCACTCTATTCAGATTGCAATTCACATACAGAATGCGCTATAATAATCCACGCTGAGTCTCTTTAAAGGCTTATATAAATAAACTCCAGTATTCCAATCAAGGAACAATTTGCAGAACCAACAAGAAAAAGATAAAGAAACCAGGAAAAAGATGCAAAAATTTGTCAATTGCATGTTACTGTATATATATTTTCTCTTGTCGTGACTACTGGGTAAATGCTGTTTGTGAATAACTAGCTTGTTTTCTAAATTATTACAACAAGGTTCTATCCCAGTCATTGCCATTGTCGTGTGGTTGTTACTTCATTCATTCGTCCATAGGTGGCAAACAAGCTGAGAAGGGTAGCACAAACCAGAGCGAAGAGTCCCTTCTGTGATCTGAAGACAGAGCTTCCCAAAGACCAGGCCACGTCAAGCGTAATTAGCCATCCTTGTTGAACCAAAACCCTGCGACGGTAACCTGCAAAACTCAGCAGCACCAACAGTGTGATAGATGTCACCATTGTGACTCGGAAGGCCAACAACACCACTGATGCAAAACTCAATAGCGCCACTACCAAATACAACCCTTCAATTTTTCGATCACGTAACGCACCGACAAAACATGAGACCATGACAGCGACCACCAGCGTTAAGATTATGGAAGTCTTGCTCATGCTTTTGCAGCCTCTCACAACACAGAGGCCTAAGAAGAAGGTAAAAGTTGAGACAGAAGGACAGAACAACGGCGTTTGCATAAAATATGTATACGAGGAAGCGCTGGTGCTTTAATTATTGTATAATTGTTGAAGTGTGTGTTAATTATATAATTAATGAGAGGCATGTGCTGCACATGGAGGTGGTTGCCGGTGCCTGGTGACTGAGGTTTTGTAACATAACTATGGCTGTGACACATGAACGGTGTTGTAAATGGGATGTGAAAAAAAAAAATAGAGAAAAAGGACCTTCAATCATTGTCGAATCTATCTGTCGTAGATTGATCCTTCTTGTAGCCGATATGAGGATTTGAATTGTATTATATGATACCAGAATTCTTGAATGGATTAAATATATTAATAGTCCTAAACTTTAGAATTCGTCCTACATTAAAATTTTTTGTGTAAAATGTCATTTTTTAGTTGTATTAAAACAAAAGATGTAAATAATTTAAATATTAGCGTAAAACATGTTTAATACATTAAAAATTTAACATAACTGTGTCAAAGATCAATTCATTTTTAAAATTTGAGAATCAAATTATGTAAGTTTCAGAGAGGAACAAATTTTAATTTTACATAAAATTTAAAAACTAAAAATATATTTAACCCTTCTAGAATTGATATATCAAATATCAAAGTAAAAAAATATGGAATTTTATTTACATCCACAATGTCAAATTTATAACTAAATAGAAAGTATTGTGTTCATTTTTATCTATCTCTCTCTATATATATATATATATATATATATATATATATATATTAAAAGTTGGACTTTAAATTTAAGACAATCTCACAAAATCAACTTGTAAGATAGAGTTTGCCACCAATAATAATTGCCTAACATGTAGAATAATAGACTTAATAAATAATAATTCTGAATAAAATAAACTATAATTCATAACTCTAATATTATACTATGAGATGAATGTAAAGTCTAATTAAATTCTATAAAACTAACTTGTAGGGTGAATTTACACTTACTTATACATATCATAAATTAACTTGATCTTTAGTGACTTCTGACCAAATTTATTGTGTTTAAATAAGTACTTAATATATTTGAGTTTTAAAAAATAAAATATAAAACTAACGTGTAAGATATTAACTTTACAAATTTCAACAAGTAATTATAGAAACTGTACAGTTCACAGCCTAATACCTATTTTAATTATAATAGATATATTTAATTATGTTTGTAGTCTTTTTTATATATGATATCGTTTTAGTCCTTAAAAAAGATATTATTTTTTCAATTCCTATAAATTTCTAATAGGTGGTCTTTGATATCCATCATTAGCCTTTATTTGCGTTAAAAGTTATAAAAAATAAAAAATAATTTTAATAAAAACTTATAAAAAAAAAGAAATTGTGAAAGTTCTTGAGGAAGTGGTGTTAATTTATTGTTGACTTGAATAGGTTACTTATTTATATATATATATATATATATATGGGAAGATGTTATATAATATTTACAAACCATGAATAAGATAAATGTGAAAAGACATCGAGGTAATTATCAACTTTGAAAATTTCATTACATCAAAGATTACAATAATTTTAAAAAATAAAAAATAACACTATAAAAATAATTTAAATAACAATCAATTTAAAAAAAATAATAGGTCACTATAATTATATATATATATATATATATATATTCTAATTTATAAATTAAAATTTATTAATCTTTATAATTGTAAATAAAAAATTATAAAAAAATTATAATCTTCAAGAAAAATTTGACTATCCAAAGTTATCATATCATTAATGGAGGAAGAATACATAAAAGAAAACACTTCTTTAAAAGAAAAAATTGTTTACTAAAATAGTACTACCTTAAAATAAAATAAAATAAAATGTTTGGTATAAAATAATTCATAAGATCAAATTTATCATTTACTGAAAAAAAGATAGCATATATAATCGTAAAGAGAGTACAAACTCAATAGAAAAAAATAAACAAAACAACTAATTATATATAATATCTAATTATAATTAGTTTTAATAACTTTTTTTCCTTTTCTTAAAAACACTATACTTTCCCACAATTAGATGGGATGGAAATTAGAAATATAATATCCGAATCAATTATTTAAATATAGGCTTAAATATACATTTGGTCCCTATTTTTGTTATTTTTATTCAATTTGGTCCCTATTTTTGTTTTGTGTTCAATTAGGTTTTCTTTTTCGTCAAATTATAACCAATTTTTTCATTTTCACTAATGATGTTTAAATAGTTAACGTTTTTGAACAATACATACCACGTGTCAGCTGGTTTTTGATTTTTTTTTTGATTTTTTTGATTTTTTTGATTTTTTTAATTTTTTTAATTTTTAATTTTTAATTTTTTTCATTTCAAAAAATGTATCCACCTGTCAAGTCACAATTATGCCACATGTCAACACTAGTACCATTTTTTTTTTCAATTTAGTTCCTATATTCGTTATTTTTGTTCAATTTAGTCATAATTTTTGTTAAAATAAATTAATTTTGTCTCTTTCAAATTGACATTAAATTTAATATTTTTTATACAAATTATATTAATATTTTTCTAAAATTGACATTTGAATTTATTATTTTTTAAATTCAATTATAAATCGTTAAATTTAATTATAAATTGAATAAAATTCTTATTTTTAATTACTAAATAGAATATAATTATTTAAAATATTATAAGAATATATTTATTAATTTTTTTTCTAATATTTATATTCTAAAATACTTTTAAAATTGATATATAAAAATATTTTAAATATTCAAAATATTTTAGATAAATAAACTAATATTTGTAAAATTAACATTTAAATATAAAATATTTTAGATTTTAATATCTAAAATGTAATAAAAATATTAAATATTTTAAATTTAAATGTGAATTTTACAAATGTTAATATATATTTTTAAAATTTTAATAATTTTTAGATTAAAAAAATTAAAAAAAAATTAAAAAAATTAAAAAAACCAGGAACTGACACGGGACATGTATTGTTCAAAAACGTTAACTATTTAAACACCGTTAGTGAGAAAGATCAAATTAACCCCAATTTGACGAAAATGATAATCTAATTGAACATAAAATGAAAATAAAGACCAAATTGAATAAAAACAACAAAAATAGAGACCTAATATATATTTAAGTCTTTAAAATACTATTCTGTTATTATTGAATGAAAATTATATGGCTATGGGATTTTCTTGAAATTCACCTTACTATAAAGGAAGTGTCGAAAAGAGTATCTGCTGCAACTAAAACGGCAGATGAAACGTAGAGAATGTTTTTCAATTTGGAGTTTATTCGGATTAAAAACGGTACAAAACAACCAGAGGGTTGAGGGAAAAAAAGTAATAGAAAATAGTAAATTCTGTTTAGTTTACCAATTGCCTGTAAGCAAAACTATTCTTAATTGCGAAAAAAAGGAAATGTTGTTAACTTGCAGCCTCCGAAAGATGCTATGCTGTAGCATGCATCAACCAAAGAAGACTGATGAGCTGGGAATAACCAAATGGAAGCAGATAGTAGGTGTGTATGTTATGATCTTCATCTCACAATAAGCATCAAACAAAGTCCCCGGCCATAAGCTCATAGCTGCTGATTAAGATACGCTTCTCTGGGAGTTTTGGGGGACATAATCATCTCAGATACATTTTCAGAAACATTCTTCAGCCAAGAGGTGCTTCGCGTTAACCACCCATTTTCTCCGTGTTCTTGCACTTCCTGGGTGGTTTTCTTTTCTTCCTCCTCCAATATCTCAATCCATCTCTGAGACATGAAGCACTTTATGGCTTGGAGCCCTTCCTCCACCACATACATAGGTGGCACTTCAACAGGATTCTGTTCCAAGTTTAGCTTGGTCAAGTTATGAAGGCGACCAAAAGAATCAGGAAGTGCATGAATTTGGTTGTTGCTCAGATCCAACTCCCTGAGGTTGATCAAATCACCAAAGGTCTCTGGAAGTTCTTTGAGGTCACTGAAGTTACTGCTCAGGTTTATAACTTGAAGATTACTCAATTTCCCAATCGCAACAGGAAGCCCGCGCAGCTCGTTAAAGTGAGCATCCAGATAGCGCAGGGATTTCATCTCACAAACTGATGAGGGAAGAGATCGAATCTTGTTCAACTGAATCATAAGCTTCTGTAAATTATGCATCTCAAATCCAATGTTTGTTGGCAAATACGACAGGCTGTTAAAGCTTGCATCTAGCTCCACCAATGAACTGATCATTTAATATAAAGATGGCTCCATCAATCATAGAAAAAGCATTCTTAGTATCGACGCATGTGCATAAACAAAAAATACGGTTGCAAACTGAGATATTCTCCAAAATACAGGAAGAAGTTTAAAAATTGACAAGATGCATAAATGATATAATTTAGCCACAAACGATGTTAAGACTTTCCTTAACATGTTTTGCCCTTGATATGTTGCATGTGTAACAAGTATAGCTTTCAAAATATACACAATCATCACTTCAGAGTTGCCATGGTGTCGGACATAAATTTTACGAGGAAGTCATCAAACTAAACCAGAGTTATTAACCAACTTGACACACAGGAAACAAGAGTAAGTAAACAGTGTACAAGTTACGTTAGTTGATACTGTGTACAAAAAAAATGTAAAATGGAGTTCTTTCTTGCATTACCTGCACTTACTAATGGAATCAGGAAGAGCAGTCAGCTTGTTTCCGGAGACATTGAGGATCTTCAACTTCTGCAACAAGCCAATTGACTCTGGCAGAGACTCCAAAGCATTGGAAGAGAGATTAAGCTCCTCGAGACTTTCCAATCCACATATGGAATCAGGAATCGCCTATTGTGCAGCAAAGAATTGTGGAACACGTACATATATATATGTGCGTTAAATAAAAAAAAAAAAAGAGGCGAAAGAGTAGAAGCTACGTAAAGAAGGAGGAGTGTGGATTTATGAGGAGATAAAGAATTGAAAAGGGATGGAGGAAAAAATGGGGCGGAATTACCGAAAGTTGATTGGTGGAGACGTCGAGGACGACCAATGCAGGAATGTGGCCAAATGCTTCAGGCAGGTACCTGAGGCGCTTACCGGAGAGAGCGATTCGCTCCACCCCTTTTCCGTAGGCCTCTTTCAAAATCCCCTCAACCTGTTCTTTCACTTGGACACTGTCCTCGTCGTCCTCGTCGTTTTCGTTGTTGACGTTGTCGTAGTCGGCGCCGTCGTTCTCGTAAATCTTGACCAAGCGCTTCTCGGCGTCCTTCAGGAGCTTCCCGTAGGCGTCGTGCATGTTGTCGAGCTGAATGATGGACTTCAAAATGCGCTTCTCTTTCTCCGTGGATTCCTTGATGACCTTCTCCTTCTCCGAGATGTGGGCAGTCCAGCGGGCCTCGTCGATCTCCGGGGGCCTGGGCAGGCCCACGATCTCTTCCAGTTGGCGGGACAGGTGGGCTTCCAGGTCCGCTAGCTTAGCTTTGGCCTCGTCGACCTCCTCGTGGGTGGGCCGGGGCCCCATGACCTTGAAGACGGATCGGGCCTGGGCAACGTCGGAGATGGCGCGGGTCATGGAGGCCAGCATTTCCGGGTTGGCTAGATTGGGCATTTGGCCCACGATGGAGGAAGAGGAAGCATCGGGGGGAGGTGGCTGTTCGATGTCGACTTGATGGGAATGGGAAGTGGAGGCGGAGGCGGAGGCGGGGGTGGAGGCGGAGGCAGAGGTGGCGGAGGCAGAAGCGGAGGCTGGGGTTCTGGGGCCGAAGGAAGGGAGACGGGACATGACGTAGGAGAGAACGGGGAAGCTTCCTGGGTGGGGATCCATGGTGGTGGCCTGCATGGTTGTGAGGTAGCAACTAACAAACCAAAATGTGAATCAATGTGATATGGCTTCGTTATATAGATCAACCTCCACACCTGGGATTCAGGTAGTTAGTTAGTTAGTTATTTTCTTTGAATGTGTGGGACAAAATCACTTCCTCTATTTCTTTTGCTCAAATTCCTGTACAACTAAATAGGAAGGAGAGCGATGAGACGTGAACAAAAACAAAAATAAGAGAACCTATTTTTGGACAACTTTTCAAAAATATATTTTGTCTTCTAACGTGAAGTGAAACAAGAGAGAAATTATTTTATTTTAAAGAAATGTTTTAAAATAATAAATAATTTTACTTCAAGAAGAAAATATACATAATTTAACTTTTATATACTAATTTTTATATTATTTATTTTCATTCATCAAAACAATTAATCTTCACCTCCTTTATTCTTACTTTCATTTTTTTTTATCTTTCCAAGCAAAATAATGAAATAAATTTGTTTTAAATGTTGCAGAAGAGAAACTGCGGAATGTGAGACCACTTTCACGTAGCATATAATTAGTTTAGTAGTATTATGCTAACATATATGTAGTGTTTTTGTTTTTTCTTACTTTCACTAATTATTTTTGGACGGCCCAATGGGCCAATGGCTTTGAAGTTTTCTCCACAATTTCACTCTTGCAATTGCTATTAAAACCGTAGCTGTTTGCATATAATTTTTCTAAAACCAAAGAGGAAATTAAGCCACCCTTTTAGTGTAGACACATGAGTTGGAGGCGAGGGAAAAAATATACACAAATATCACTCACTACCTTAGTTAATGAATATTATTTCAAATTCTGTACATAATTATTTCAAATTAGGCAAGGAAAAAATTCTACATAAATATCATCTCTTTTGAGGAAATTGAAACAATGACAATGATAATACTTTTTTTGTAGGATTTGTCTTAGATCTCGCCAACTGTTTTCGAAAAGGCAAACTGAAAAATGTCTATTTTTATGGTCCCAAAAATCAAATGGAAGAATTTCTCCCAAAACTCGGTGAAAATCGATAGCAGATGAAAAAATTTGTGTTGTCCATAGACTGTGAAGGAAGGTGACCGAATTGCTAGAAAAAGAGCCAGCAAGGAGATCAGAGTTTTTCTTCATTTATAAATATTTGTTTTTTTTTAATGCTTTTAATAATTTCCCAATTTTTGGGAAAAGTACATTTGCGTGGTGGATAAACAACTCAAGTATGTCATATTTCAGTGTTGTGTTTATTTACATTACTTATAGTTTTTATATTCATGTCGTATATTTTACATTACTAAATATATAGCTTTTGTTAAAAATGTAATTTAAAATTTTGGAGTATTTACAAAAGCTATATATTTTGTAATGTCTATCTTTACTAATTCATAGGTTTCAATAAGTAATATTCTATATTTTAATTTTACATCTTTATAAGACAATCATAATTGATAAGTTTGAACAAGTAATTAGTTTCAATAAGTAAACTATTTAAGTAATAATATGCCTATTATGTTTTAGGAAATATTAATTCGTGTTAGGAATACTTCAAGTATGAGTTAAAATTTCACATTGGATAGAATAAACAAAGTTAAACAGTATATAAAAATGAAGACTCATAATCTCATTACTTTAAGGTAGGTTTTGGGTTACAAGTGGTGTCAAATGCCTTATATGAGTAATACCAATATTATATATATAGAGTCAGGTTCACACTATATAAGAGTGAAGACCCATAATCCGTGTCAAATACTTTATATGTGTAAGATCAATGTCATATATAATCAAAATCTCTCAATGACTATAACCTTCATATGAAAAAAATACATAAACCCAACAATAAGGTCATGTTAGACATTATTGTAAACTTTAACATTTTAACTGTTTTAACACTTTAAAGTTCATCAATCATTTGTCATCGTATAAAAAATTTTAATTTTTTTTTTTGCTTGTGATTAGACAATCTAAACTAGATCAAGATGGCTACTAAGCTTGTTGCCAAATAAAATTATAATTCTATAATAGTAAAATAAAAAAAGTTGTATCACATATAATAAAACCATGTATTTATATGGTTTATATTACTTTATTTCATTAATTAATCTTTACTAAACATTTATAATCCAATAAAACAGTTTATCAATTTCAAATTTATAAACTAAAGAGTTTATGATATTGTCTTTCTAATACATAAATTAAAATAAGTTAAAACAACAAACTCAAATAGTAGATGGTTGTAAAACCTTTTTATTATCACATTAAATATGTCTTGCTTTATTTTTAATGTTTTTACCTCTTACTCTCTCAACCATTGCTCTCAACACTCTCACTTAAAAACCATTGCTAATACATGTATTTAATGTTTTAATGTTAAATTTTAATCCATAAATGATTATGAATTATTAAATAGAAGATATTTAATGTTAACAAATATTTATATTTTTTATTAAATAATAAATTTTGTTTTGTTTCTTTACCTTGTCTAGAGAAAAAATCTACCTGCAAAAGATTTCCGACCGACGCGCTCAAGTAGTAAGAGAGTTTCGAAATCTATGTATGATATATATGAATATAGTAGGGAGTGTGAGAATATGATTCAAATTAAATAATTTTTTTAAAAGAAATATTGATCAAGTCAATGGTCTTTGTAATAAGCTAAGGTTGCAAGTAGGGATGTCAAAAATATCCATACCCGTGGGTATCCGCGGATAAAACTCGCAATGGGTAGGAAACAGATATTAAAAATGGATACCCGCTACCCGTGGGTACAAGTATTTTTGATACCCGCATGTTAACGGGGCGGGTACGGATATCATAGTATCCATACCCGTGGATACCCATACCCGTTAAACTTTAATTCACAAAAATATCCTTATATATATATATATATATATATATATATTAGTAAAAACATTATGAGCTAATATTTTATAAGTTACACATCTTATCTTCTGTCTTCATTTTTTCAGTTTCAAGTATTGGTACGTTGTCGTCTTCCAAGTACACCCCTTGACATTATTCTTTTTCCCTTCTTTGAAATTGGGCATATACATCAAACCCTATATAGACAGTGACATTTATGGTATGCTTGTTATCAAATCATGGAATCAAATTAAGAATACTTGACACGTGGTAATTGAGGTTTATTATTTTATTATTTCTCAGGAATCAATGGGAGAAAGTGGACTTGTTGATAAAAAAACTAATTAAATAATTTCCATTGTATTGAACGACATTTTATATTTATTTTTATAATTATTAATCTTGTATGGACTTGAGTTTGTTTGAACTTTATTTAAAATTTATGACAGTGATGTATTTTATTTTATTTTATTTGAATTTATGATTAAATATTTATTTTTAAATAATTTTGTAAATATCCGCGAGTACCCATAGATACCCACAGATATGAAAAAAAAATATACGAGTACTCGCATAACGGATACCCGACGGATATGGATACAGGTACGGGGCAAATATTTATCCAATGGGTAGGGTACGTGGGAGCTACTACTCGTATCCTACCCGCCCCGTTGACATCCCTAGTTGCAAGTTAATGATCTGGGAAAAGATGTTATTGTTAGGATGAGTGCTTACCACTAGGCCAAAAGCTATAACTATTAGTCAGGGTGCAACTCTTTTTACTTAAGAGTGAAACACTGTCCAAGCGCCACGATTCGATTATGACTTGACCCACTTGACCTCCTTCACGGGATTTGATCCCACATGCAACAATATCCCCCTCAACAATTGTCCTACTAGGAATCCCACTTGGATTGTGACTTGGCCCACCTGGCCTCTGCCACGAGACAATTGTGCAACCTGCAATAATCTCCCCCTTAACAATTGTCCACTAGGAATCGAACTCGTGACCTTGACTCTAATACCAATTGTTAAGATCGAGTGCTTACCACTAGACAAAAAACTATAACTATTAGTCAGGGCGTAACTCTTATGACTCGGCCCACTTGACCTCTGCCACAGGATAATTGATGCTACATGCAACAATCACTGTTGGGAAAAATCCCCTGAGAATCACTTTATTATTAGAGAAATAAAATAAACATAAGAAAACACATACACAACACACCCATGCCCTTTGGACCTGAGTACACCCACACTCTCCAAAGCAATAATTTAACCTAAACCTCACAACGCTCTTATTACACGAGTATTAAGAAATAAGAAGAGTCAAATATAAGATTGAAGTTTCTTTGACTTGGGGCAAGGAACATCACTGACACCCACTTCCTTGGTTGTCCTAGGTGATATGGGATTTTTCAAGACATGTTATTTTCATCAGCCCAACAATTATTTTTGTCATTGTTATAACATGTCAAAACATGGGTTAAAAGCTATTTATCTATATGTTTTGTCATGATAATCAATAAGAGTCAAGGTGAATCTCTTTCAAAAGTTAGATTGTATCCATGTTTAGTTTTTACACATGGTCAACTATTTGTTGAAAATACTCATCTTAGATGATTATTAATATGTATGAAGTACAACTAAAATTGTTGTTTACAAATAAATATTTCAAAATCTTTCATAATCTTGTTGGGAATAGTCCAAGTATGAGTAAAAAAGTTTCACATCAGATAGAATAAACAAAGTTAAACACTATATAAGAATAAAAACTAAAAACTCATAACATCACTGTTTTAAGGTTTTGGGTAAAAATGGTGTCAAATACCTTATATGTGTAAGACCATATGAGTCAAAAAGTCTCACATTAAATAAAATAGACAAAATTAAACAATATATATATATATATATATATAACCGCAGTCTCTCTCTCGATAACTGTAACTATATATATGAGATATACAATCCCAACAAATCTTTTGTACTATATTCTATAACTTTTGATAACCCAGAACAGGTATAACTTTTATTGTATTTGTAATTTATTTATTCATTTCCTATTTTGTTTTTACACAATCTAATTTTATATATCTTTATTACATGAAATGCAATTTTATAAACTTCATGGTAAGCTGAAATGAAATAAGTGTTTCAACTTTCGCTTTACAATAACTTCTAGATATTTATTTGAAAAATTCAATTACAAGTAATGTGTAATGGTTATTTTTAAACATGTTACATTTTTTTAAAACAGATATATATATCGTGCATTGCACATATACACAAACTAATATGAATAAAAGTAATATCAACTATAAATGAAGCAAAACATGCCAAAAAATTTTTATAATGGATATACATTAAATTTAAAAGGTAAAACCAAAAGAACATAAACATGTATATTGTTTTAACCCAAATATTGACTTCATTCAATATTATTTCATAAATCACTAATCTTTAAATAATCGTATTAGAAAAGTGGATGCAGGTATTTGGACAAATCACTGCCTTCTATGAAAAAAAAAATCCGGCAAATGTTTTTGGCTTTCAACTCTCCATGCATACATTTTAGATTCTTAATCGTCATTCTAATTATCACAATATTTAAAATTCAAATTAATTATTTCAATAATAAGACATGTCAAAGTGAGCGAATTTGGCTCACACGAGTTAACTCACCACGAGTCAGGTTGAAAATGAGCGAATTCAACCTGATTCACTTTATGGTGAGCCAAAAATTTTACAACCTTGTTCAACTCATGGGTTGGTGGGTTAAGTGGGTTGACTCACCAACCCATATAAAAAAAATATTTATTTATTTTTAAGTATTCAAATATTTAAATAATTTTTTAAGCAACAATGAGATGACAATTCAATATATGATGAATTATTTCCAAGAAAGTATTTATATAATCCAAGAAAACATGGCTAATATTTCACATTTTTTGTCATGCTATTCAACAAAGTCTAAATAAAAAAAATTACACATTTTTGTCATGTTAATTTAGAAAAATTTATTTATAAGACAGTTGCTTGAGTAATGTACTATAAAGATTATAGTTAAAGATTAAAGTATCAACGTATATCACGACAATCAAATTAATTAAACATTCAAACTATTCGAATATTATTGAGAAATATTCTAGCATTAGTAAATATGAAATTGTGAACCTATATAATTAGGAGCAATACAAAATTATTATAAAAAATTTAAAAAAATGTTGATGGGTTAAGTGGATCAATCCACCTTCAACCTAGCTTTTGTGGGTTAAGTGAGCCAGGTTAAATTCAACCCATTTTTGAAAAAATTGAATTTTTCTCAACCCAACCCGACTCAAATCCGTGATGAATCGGGTTAGCTCACGGATCAAAACTTATTTTGACATCTCTGTACAATATTTAAAATCCAAAATAAGTATCTGAAAATTTTTTCCAAAAATAACTTTGATCAGTAGCAATAAATAATCATTGAAGCGAGGTCCACTATCTGAAAGTCTTCCCCAGAAATAACTTTGATCAGTAGCATTAAATAATCATTGAAGAGAGTTTCACGGTAATGTAATTTTGTGTTTCTGTGCAATTGCTCGTCTATTGATAATCTCTATGGATGAGTTTTGTATAACAACTTTTTATTAAATAATACATAATTTATTTTCTGGTATAAATTAAGTTAATTCGTATCGTAGTAGACCAGCTTTTTTATATAGGTTTCCAAAAAAAATTAATTATTACTTTATACATAAATTCATTTTAATTTATAAAACTAAAAGCTAATTTTTTATATGTTTTTTTAAAATTCACAAAGCTGGTACTACCATCCCAATATACCCTAACATCCTTTTGCTGCCGCGTTACAGACGCCAATTGGATACGAAATTAGCGAGCAATCCTGGCAGCCGAACCGGTGGGCCACGGAATACGGCGGGGAGCCGCCGGAGGATTGAGGAGAACCGGATTTCGCCGCTCCAATACGGACGCTGGTAGGATAAGCACCCGAGGAACAATTCCTGCAACCGAACCGCTGCACCGCGTAGCACGGCAGGGAACAGGGAGAGGAGTGAGGTGAGCCGAATTTTACCGCTCCGTTACGGGGCCATCTAGAATACGCAGTTGCTGTTGCTGAGCAGTTCCAGCAGCCGAACCGGTGAGTCTCAGAACACGACGGGGAACTGGCGGAAGTGTGAGGCGAACCAGGCGGAGTGTGAGAGGCGCTGGACGAAGAAGATGGAGAAGGAGAGGATTTGTCCATCGGCAAAAGAATGGCTCTGATCTTCAACCGATGAGGTAAGGATGAAGAAGCTCGATCGTATTCCTCGATTATATTCGCCAAATCTTCGTCGTTTTTTACAGAAACCAAGGTGTCCAAGTCCCCGTTTGGCAGTGGACACCGGAGTGTAGCCGGCGAACCGCACAGCTCGTTAATCTTTGTCATTAACTCTATAAAACACACACTAACGTGTAAGCACACGCGCCTCCAATAAAACGTATTATTTTATAGAAATCAAAACTAAAATTGTATTAAAAGATAAAAAAATACTGTAAATAACTATTTAAATTCTAATAGATGTGTTTCACTGTTATTTAAATCTTTAAAATGCTAAAATTAAAAAAAAAATCAAGATATAGTTTTTTTTCTAGGGACGAAATTACCATGATAAAAACATTACATTTTTCTATCTTCGAATTTGATATGAGTGATAAAATTGAGTTTTAATATTTAAAGTGACTCTTTAAAAAAATATATTTCATCAATAAATAAACTAACAGAAGAGCATGATGAAATTGATGAAGCGAGTTAGAAGTTACTGACCTGAGAATGAAGTGGAAGGATGGAAAGCGAGGACTCTGGTGTGGCCGCCGTAGTATCGGAGGATGCCGTCGGTACGGCGAGGAAGGATCTTGCCGCCGTAGCTACAGAGGAACTTAATAGTATCATTACCGTTGTTATTGTTATGCAGGAGTTCAGATCCCATGGCTGAGTCTTGTAAGAAGGAAAAGCTTTGGTAATTTGGTTGTGTTTGAGTGTTGGTGCCTGAAAACTCTTGTAAGTGAGTTTCATCCACATTTATAGGCAGATGCAGGGAATAATAATAAATCGAAAATACCAATGTTCATACGATTTCTCTTTTTATATTTTTGCACACCCGCGTATTCCCTTTTATCTACTACGGAAAAAAGCAAGACAGGGGAAAATATTTTATGGTGATAATATTTTATTGAAACATTAGTAAAAGCTTATTTAATTTTATTTTTATTTTAGGTATAATTAACGATTTAATTCCTTTTTTTTTTTTGATTTAATTTGGTACCTTCGATATTTGTTGGGTTCAATTTAGTAAGGTGACATGTGAAAGGTGACACTGGTAGAATTTTTTGTAACTAAATTAGTAAATAAGTTTAATTATAACTTATATAAATTGTTAAAATAACTTTTTTGAATTTATACATCAAATTACTCCACTAAATACTCAAATTATTTTATTTTATATATTTTTACCTTTGTAAATTTTTATATTTGAAATTTGTTACATTTGTAAAAAATAAAATAATTTGAATATTTAGGTGTAGTGATTTAATATATAAATTCAAAGAAATTATTTTAACATGTATATATAAATTGTAATTAAGTTTATTTACTAATTTAGTCTCAAATTGGGAGGATAAAAATTAAATCGTTTTAAAAAATAGGGATACTAAATTGAAAACAATTACTACCACATTAATGTGTCACGACTCTAAACTGTCACGTGGCAAGATGGTAACATAACACATGACAGTTTATATAATTTTAGAAAAAAAAATTAAAACATTAAAAATTTCATGGCTTGACACGTGTCATATATGGATGCTTAACAAAATAAACCATTTTAAATAATTGGAGAATTAAATTGAACCAACAAATAATAAAAAGACCAAATTGAATCAAACAAAAAAATTATAGGATTAAATCAATAATTATACCTTTATCTTAATATATTATATAAAAACGAATTTGAATTAATTAAGCATTTTTAATTTAAATTTAATTAATTTTTTTAATGTAAACCTTTTCGCTTTCATTATATAACTTTGTTTATAAATGTATGATATCACTTTTCACTTATATTTAATGTAAATGTCTCCATTAATAATGAAATTTTTTATTTTATTAGATATTGTAATGGCCTGGCGCACCCGAGTCTAATCCGATCTATGGGCCCAAGTAGATCGGCCCAAGAAAGGACATCAAACGGTTCTTTCCCACTATATCCAGAGGTCAAAAACCGTGTAAGCACAACCCCAGAATATCCGGGGCAAAACCTCCGCGATAGGCGATCCCCAAGGACTCGGAACCAATTCGGATATTAGTCGGGATCTTTAGGGGACGAAGACAGGACGATATAAAGGGCTAGGCGAGAGAGGGAAAGGATATACTGAA
>Ga0099822_1005298_pt1 | contig 16840 bp, 5 predicted proteins | sample CowpeawhiteBW_FD_76839 | JGI IMG/M metagenome (GOLD analysis project Ga0099822, IMG submission 76839) | Root nodule microbial communities of legume samples collected from California USA - Cow pea white BW | ecosystem: Host-associated > Plants > Roots > Nodule | place: USA: California | collected...
AAAAATTTGGGTACTAAATTGAACCAAAAATTTAAATTGGGGTACTAAATTGAAAACAACTATTACACTGCCACGTGTCATGCTTGTAAGCTGCCACGTGGCACGATGATAAACTGACACGTGACAATTTTTTAAATTTTTTGAAAAAAAAAATTAATTTTTTGAAAAAAAATTAATTTTTTGAAAAAAAATTAATTTTTTGAAAAAAAATTAAAAAAAAAAATAAAAATTTCATGGCTTTACACGTGTACGGACACGGTGTTAACTCCAACTTAACGGAGAGGACCAAATTGAACCTCTTTAGAATATTGGGGTACCAAATTGAACATTCCTAAAGTTCAGATACCACATTGAACTTTCCGAAAAAGTTTGGATACCAAATGTGTATTTATACCTAATTTTTAAGTTTGTGCTGTGGTTCTCTGTTCCAATACTCGCTTCTAACAATAGTCGTGAAGGTAGGTAAAGATCTTAAACCAATATTACTGCATAATTAAACACTCTCTTCAATCTTGCGTTGAGTTTAAAACATTTATTAATTTATCATTAGTTGCATCATACGTTTATGGTTGAATCATGGGTTTGGGCACATGTCACATGCTAAACACCAAAATCCATTTGTAATCATGCCCACTCTGTTATAAGCCAATATACACCATGTTTTCTCAAAATTTGCACCAGTTGACGCTATGTCAGAAATATGTTTCCTTTCCTTAGAAGGGAAGAGATATTGAAATGGGAAGAGTGCATAGACTCGTACAATAATGGTTTCTCTGTTTTTTATGCAGTTGGGAGGGTATTTGATATAGCTTAAGAGATACGTAAGTTATCTTTCTTGTAAGTGTGTTAAAATTCAGACTAAACAAGTTCTAAAGATAAACAAGAGTAATTAAATTTTTATACACTAAACGAAATTCAATGTAGTTAAAATCCAATGGTTTTATTCGAATTTTACTCATTACCCTAAAATCTTTACCTGGTGCTTTTTACCTAGGTTTTTTTGTTGTATGCACACTAAAATGTTAACCTTTTAACTACTTATTTTACTGGTTGAGTTGTACTCGTTATTATTTTACAAACTATGCTGCTCTTGGTACCATGAAAAGCGAATCTTCATGTTCAAATTCTTGATTTATGAAGCAGAAAGAAAGGAACCTCCCCCGAGAGTTTGTTGGGACATGTTGAGATTATGAAGCACTAAATAGGCAGCAATACCAGCAGCATAACCTGCTAAAGCAAAGCCACTAACCTGCAACAGAGACATAAACACCACCAATCTCATGAACTAAGCATTAACATTTTATGATATCAATTGTGAGTAGGAAATACCTTCCGTAAGTACCAACAGAAGTTCACCTTTTCAATCCCCATAAACGCAACTCCAGCAGCTGAACCAACAATTAATATGGATCCACCAGTACTAGCACATAATGCAATCAATTGCCAGAATTCAGAATCTTGAGGGAAAGAAGAGACATCGTACATTCCCATTGTTGCAGCAACCAATGGAACATTGTCTATTACAGCAGATATGAGTCCAATAGCACTTGCAATCAGTTCACTACTCGGCACATGTGCATCAAAGTAATTTGCTATTTCCTGAAGAATCCCTGCTACCTCCAGGCTAATTGATCGAAATGCATGAACACATGGTTATTGTGCAAAACTTACGGCAGCAGAAAAACTAAAATTTATTTCCTCACTACCTGCTAACGGATAATAGAATTCCCAGGAAAAACAGTGCTCCCTGAGTGTCTATTCTTGACAGAGCATGTGGCACTTTTAGCTTTTGCCTCTCAGAGTCACCATAATGGATAACATCGGTGACGATCCAAAGCATGCCAAGTCCGAGAAGCATTCCCATGTAGGGAGGTAAACCTGTGAGGGCCCTGAACACTGGGACAAAAAGCAAAGCTCCTAAACTCAAGGAGAAAACAAAAAGTCCTTGTGGAACACTCTCCTCAGAGGCAAAGACATCGAGAGAGTTTTGTCCTTTTCCATCATTAACTACACTGGTGAAGACAAAGTTAAGAACCAACGTTATCTAAGTTCTATATGTTAAGCTAAATCTCAGTATTCAAATCAGCTTTTGAGGCTAACTTTTGCAGTGTATGAAGAAGAGTGTCTACCTAGTGAGGGACATCAGAACTAGAGGAACAGCTAGAGAAATGACTGATGGTATAAACAAATCCTGCAAAACAAAGAAAACCCAATAACCTTCATTGTTTGTTCTACAGATATTTCACACAAACTGTTCATATGATCTGAACAGATATTTCCCAACAGATAACCTTCATTGTTTGTACTACAGATACTTGACCGTGTATCCACAGCATAGTAGTGGTAACAGCACCAATAGGACTCCATGCACCACCAGCATTTGCTGCTATTACAACAACAGCTCCCAATATCCTGTCAAAAGAATCCATACCAACTTCTTCATATGTATGATGAAGTGCACCAATTAAACACTAATGATCGAAATCTTAGATGATGCATGAATGTCCATTCAATTATTTTTGTGGTATTGTATGAGATATGGTCATATTTAGTACTTCACATTGAAAGTTAATAACAAATACATACTTCCGTAACTCTGACAGAGGTACCAATTTTCGCAATAGAGAAATCATCACTACGGTACTTGCCAAGCTGTCTAGAACTGAACTTAGAAAGAACGTAACAAATCCAATCTGCAAATTAATCAATCAAATGTTGAACAAACATGTAGGCACTTCAGAAAGAATCAGCTTAGAAGATTCTTTTTTTTTGCCAACAACAATGCATTGGCAACAGGAAATCACTTACCACCCATAGGAGAAGGCGTGGATTTTGGGTTGTTATATTGTCTGTAACAAGCTTAAATCCTCGATGAGCGTCAATTATCTCAACAATAGTCATTACACCAACCAAGAAAAATACTATTTCACTGACTTGTGCAGATGCATGTGTTAGCTCTGAAACTGCTATATCAGTTGATGGAGCCTACAGACAAATCCATGAAGAATAAAAGTAAAGAGCAATGCAAAGTCCAAATAAAAGAAAGGAGACAAATTCAGTAGTGAACGATTATCATTTGTTAAGTAATTGTATTGGGATGCTGGAGGAACCTCTTTGCCATAATATCAATGGTAGAAAAATATATTTCTTTTATAACTATAGCTACCCGTTGCTCCGAATGTCAAAGTTGGAAAACTTTAACCTACAAATAGAAACAAAAAATATATTTGGTTTTATTTCTCACCTATTTCTTTCAACGGAAGCATCCAACAAATATATTTGGTTTTTACTCATTGTATCTTTTTTCTATTCTATTTCTTTCCTTTCTACTCTTTTTGTTGAAACAGAGTATAAAAGCTTAAAAAGTTTGTCCATGAACACATCAAGTTTTGACAAATCATTAATCAAGAAAGAATCAAGTGTGAAAAATCAATAGAAAATTTAGACATTTACCCCAATACTTCGTATCACCCATAAGCTTACAGCCATCAACAGTCCCACTCCACTTTTATTGAAGGCTAGATATTCTTCAAACATGATGACTGCATAGCCTATTACAAATACCAATGCCATAGCAAGATCCTGCAGTGCAACATAGAAAACAACAATGGAAATAGAGTCTATTTAGAGACAATTTCTCAAAGGCACACGTACTTTATTGTGAAACATGCAGTAGTCAAATTAGGAGCCACTCAAGAATGGTTAACTGTCACTGCGCTCTTATTCAAAATCTTGTGATCTTTGCTTCATCAAGTGAAACTATGAGACACTCTGGTAGTATCTTATACCATTTTCAAAGTGCAGTGCAGTGAGAGCATTAAGGATATAAGAAGCAGATTCTGCAACTTTGTAACATTACTAACGTGTTCCATTTCCATGATTCTTGCATTAACAGTCTGAATCACCAAAAAAGTAAGCCTTTGATTTTGCATTCTAAGTCTCTTACTATAGCTCATTCCATTATTTAAAAAAATAAAAACGTTTAATCCATTAAAGATTACAGGGGTGAAGTAGAGTAGCCTCCTTGATAAAAAACGTCGCATGAAAGAAACTAATTCCAAATAAAAACTCTGGGAATTAATCAATGTTCTGCAAAATTTGGATCTTTCGTGAAAAGTGAGGTACCATTAACCCAGATTACACGCACGCCAACATCAAATATCGAAATTGATGAACAAGCAGAGCAGGGTGAGTAAAAGGATTTTCTAAGAACTTGATTAATGGGTGATAGGGATAAAGCACCTGAAACCGTTTCCATGAACTTGGTTGAGACTGAAACGAAGAAACTGTGGAAACTCTGGCTTTATTTTCAGCACGTGACAACACATTGTGGTTTGCAGCTTCAAGCTTTTCTGCTATCTCCAGTTGAGTGAAGGCAACACAGCAAAAGACAATACCCTTTGAAGGATGGAAAATATATAACATGTTTATGCTGTAGTAAGCACCAAAAGCAGGTGAAAATGTTGGTTTCAAGAATCATAAATACCTGTGAACACTCGAGTACAAAGAGCTTTGAGTTTGTTCCTGAATGAATGTAATTGGTCATTTCTGCAAAATCATGCATTGCTAAATCCTGCTAACTCCAATCTCAAAATGTTACAAAGGCATCACAGGCCACGCGATTCACATTACAGGCATGGTAAAAAAACTATAAACCCTAACTTTTCCATCAATGATAGAAAGACACTACTGATAAAATGAAAATTTCCAGTTCAGTTGCAGATTAACTAAATTTAAGTGCTGAACACTGATAAAATATAGTGTTACAAATCACAATAATTGTGCTTTCAAGTATAACTTCTTCGTAAGATTTTTATTTGATGTACAATTTGGACTTTGATAGACCCAATGAAAATGCTCAATTTAGAAAATAATTTAAATATGACAAACTAGTGACAAACAACAAAAGGAATTATAGGAAACGGTCATGCATATAATAGGATTTAATATAATTTTGAACAAGAAAAAAAATCAAATTTATCTTTTTCATGGAGTTATTACATTAAATATTATTTAAATTTTTTAATTTTAAAATAGATATTTATTACTAGTATTATTTCAAAAACACAATAATGGTTTTTACAGAAACATATAAACATTTACTTTTGTTTTAAATAAATGATAATTACCCCTCTTTTAAATGTGACACCCGTTTCCTTTGTTCTGGTTGGAAAATCTAATTTCCTCTTTCTTGTTTGTATATTTTTTTAATTTTTTTAATTTTTTGTGTAACTTTAATGTAAAATGATTTAATCTAAAATGTTAATATAATATTTTCAATAAAATAAGAAAAGTAAATGTCTTTTTACTAATTAAAAAGAAATTTTATAAAAAAAATTAAAGAAAAGATAAATGTCTATTTAAAAATTATAATAGATATAAATGACATCTGAGCAAAAAGTATAAAAGTGAATATATATTATAAAACCAGATGATTGTAAGTATTATTTTAAGCCGAGTTATTTTAAATTAAAAAAATATAAGTAATAATGCACTAATACATAGTTATTTTGAAAGCCGTGAAATTATCAATCATCAACTTCTATTCTTCTTTTTTTTTTTTTCAAAAAGAAAGCACAAATCACATTGTATAATTCAATTTTATATGACATTGTGTTTTAAAATTACTTACCAAATATATGTAAAAAATATTAAGTTATATCATTTGTAATTTTTATAAAATAACCTTTAATTTGAAAATAAAAAAATCCTAGAAAATTTTAGATTATATAAATGTTTCTTCAAATTAAATGTTTATAATGCTTTCCTTATTAGCATTTATGGAAAAACGAAATTGCTAAAGAAATTATGCTGTGATGAAAACAATGTAGTAAGGAAAGTATTTTAAATATTAAAAAATGAAATTAGTTATATGCTTTATAAATAAAATTGACCACTATTTTAACATTTAAAATAAATTTTTATACAAAATATTTAAATTTTTATGACATAATAAATTAACAAAATTAAAATAAAATCATGCATATCCATCCCAAGAATAAGAACAGTGCAAACAAGACAATGGATTAGAGTTACAGCAATATTCTTGCAAAACTTCGTACAATGAAATGAAGGTGTGGCATTTGGATTTTCAGCAGAAGCTAATTGAGTTAACATGCATTGTTTAACGCATATCATATCATTATGATTATGAAGAGTGAATTAAAATGAGGTGGTAACAACCATGAATAAGCCATGCAGAAGCAGAAGCAGAAGGAGAGCTTCACCATCGTTCACATCACCATCCATGGTTTCAACCTGAGAGTAACAAGACAAAGAAAAACCTTTTTTTATTCCATTTACAGACAACCTTAGATCATACAAAGTTTGACTTAATTTGTTGTGTTAGCGAAAGAGCTTGTTCTTACAGTGTATTGGGAGCAAACGTAAACGGATGGAAGAATAAGCAACTCGCATAAACTGTGTCGCTGTTTTTGGTGCTCAAAGCTCTCCACACTGTTCGCCAACACTAATATTATGCAGACACTACTTCCCACCAACAACTTTTCCATCATTCTCATCCCTCAACCTTCTCAACCTGCACCTACCTCAATACTTATACACTCGTACTCATGCCTCTCTCACACGTCTTCAACAGTTATACCTTATGGGTTTATATTTTTTTTTCACGTGGATTATAATTATAGTCATTAAAAGATTCTGATTCTATATGATTATATAACATTAGTCTTATATATATAAGACATTTGATATCACTTTTACAAAAAAAACTTAAGACAATGGCGTTATGGGTCTTTATTCTTATATAGTGTTTAACTTTGTCGTTTTTATCCAACGTGAGACTTTGACTTACACTTGCACTATTCCGAACAATCTCCTCTCAAGAGTCAGTCACTTCGGTAACCCTTTTTTGTGTTATTTATGGTTATACAATATAGTCGGTTACTCTGAACTATCGATTCTGATACTACTATTGAACCATTATTGAATTATATATTTTTATATGGGTTATAATTATAGTCATTAAAAAATTATAGTTATACGTAATAATATATATATATATATATATATATATATATAATATTGTTCGGATAAAACATTTAACTTTAAAAAATATATCAGAAAATAACAGATAAAAAGAAGTATGTAAACCACGACCGGATAACATTTTTCATTATTTAAATTGTTAACCATTGATTATATAATACTTTACCGTAACTTGTATTTTAAGTAAACGGTAGTTGGATTAAAAATTAAATATTAAGGAAGGGTACATTTCAAAGAACAAAGGTACTGTGATTAAGATAAACCGCTCAAATTAAAATGTATATCACTTTTTTTTTTCTGTATAAATATGATTTTCTAAGCATATCTAACAATGTAAAACAAGATTATAATATTAAATGACAATAATAATAGTTTCTTAAGCATTACTTCTATGTAATTATCTACAAGTTAATAATTTTGAATTTGGATAACAATATAAAAGTAATTAGGTTATCAATGTATTTTAGTTAAAAACTATACACCTAAAATTATGAAAGAAAGATTATCTACTTATAATTAAAAGAGATAAACAATGAACTACAAATTTTAATTAGGTATAAATTTTAATTAACATAATGATGGTTAACTAATATTTTTTAAATAAACTTGAATATTAATTAAAATATAAGAAAATAAAACACTTATTTAATTAAAAAACTATTAGAGGACGAACAAATTAACTTAATATAAAATTTCACAAGACATATATATAATATTTGGTTACGTATTTTAAAACTTGTGAATAGAAAAAAAGGAAAAAAAGTGTATTTCAAACTTAAATTTATAATAAAATATTTATTTATTTTAGAATTCCGAAATCTTCGTTAAGAATATTGTATTGTTCTTTTGTTCGATTGAAGTATGTATATTTGTCTATTATGTAATAGTATTTTAATTTGAGTCATGTATTTGTGTCTGACACGTATTTATGTTTAATATTTTAGGATACTTTAATATACTGTCAATGAAATATGTAATTAATAAAATAGTAATACTTTTATGATAATGAATTTTTATGTTAACAATTTTAGTACATACGATTTTAATTTAGATTTACACAATAACAATTATATATATATATATATATATAATTATTGTACATTTTTTAAAAATTAAATTTTTAAAAATTATTGTACATTTTTTAATATACATATATATTACATATATATTACGTATTGTATTCTATTATTTTCAAAATAAACATATATCGACGTTACGTGATATTCGATTCATACATATATTGTACTTGTATATCATATGTACTTGTAGATAATGCAGATTGTATTTGTGTTGGATTATTTTAAATCAAGAGCCTTTAAAGTAAATTTTCAGAAAATATTTTTGAATTTGTTCTTTTCTCTCTGGTAAAAATTAATATGAACGGCGTTTAGCAGAAGGTTCCATTGTCAATTCATGTAGATGTTGCATCCTTTGAAATGAGATAAGTTTGTGAAGAGGGGATAATTTTCGAAGCAGCTGATTGCGGAAGTTACATACAGTACACCGAAGCCGTACAATTCCTTTTGCTTTTAAGGTGACAAACCCGAGTACGAGGATGCACCTATTGGAGGAAGAAAGGAAATTTCATATTCCAAAAAGAATATAGATTTTTTTAGTATTATTTTTATTTGCTAAAATTATATATATATATATATATATATATATATATATATTAATTATTAGTATAGATAGAACAATCTTTTACAATCAAGAGGAGTGAATTTGTTTCGCATATATTTTTTTTTGTTCTTTTCACTTTAAATAAATTTTTTAAAAGATCTTTAATTAATATGATATATACAATAATACATAGTTTTGAATATTTACACTTGACAAGATAAAAAAAATATGATTAAAGAAAAGCATAAAATACACTTTACAATATGTTGTATGAAGTAAATAACAATGTATCTTAAAAGTTTATATTCATATTTGAACTAATCAAATAACTAAAACCATATTATTTCAACTAATCAAATATAAACATTAATTTTATTAACTGAAAGTTTATTTTTTATTTCAAATATTAATTATTACATCATTTTTATTTAAATAAATGTAGTATGTGCTCAATTTATTTGTTTCTAAATTGACTTATTACATCAGTTATCTAACATGATAAATATTTTATATTACATTATATCGATGAGTTGACAACCGATAAATACATAATTCAAAATATAAATCTGTCACGACGTTCTTTTTATATTTTTTACATTGGTTTTGCTTTAACTGATCTAAAATTTCGTCGTAAAATCTTCTATATTTGTATCGATGATATTGAAAAATATTATTTATATAAATATATTTTTCAATTTTAAATTACTCATTTATATCATATTCATATTAAATTATACTTTTATAGATATATAATTATTATTATAAATAACTAATCGCAACTTAACATGCAATATTATTAGGATCTTTATATTTAAAATATTATATATTTTAATTCGTAATAACTTTATAACAATAACTTTTTCAAAAATTGTCTAAACAAATTAAAATTTTAAAAACGACAATAACTTATATACATAGTAATATATTAGACATGGAATTTGAAACAGATATTTCAAAATTCAAAATTTCAGGATTCTCCCAAGATAAACGAGGTCCACTACTTTAATACCCAAACTTGATCAAAATCACGCCTTTGACAAAAAATAAAAAATAAAAATTCTGTCCAGGTTCATTGCATGCCATTTCCCTTCTCTAAAACAAAAGTCTTTCAATCACTCTTATCTGAACCTCTGAAGTTACTGAATTATTCCAAAGAGGAAGAAAAAAAACCATCTGGATAATTTCTAAAAGTTAATTAATTTATAATTTATTGTATATTAAATTCTTTAATGATAGTCAATCAGTATCAATGTCATAATAATGTTTTGAATAAGTATTCTATAAGATTCTTAAATGAAAATTACCACATAGGTTACTTGATTAACAAATATGACAGTTAAATTTTTCAAAAGAAAATCACAGTGGATATCTCTTTAGGAGAATCAAATGAAATTTGTGTGAAAAAAAATCTCAGTAGTTTGTAGCGTGCTTCTTCCAAATAAAGAATAGTAAGACGCACTTCAAAGATTCCACCAATTTGGGACTTGAGAGAGTACCATTGCTCCACTCCCTCCTCGCCACCATCGCCGCCACCATCGCCGCCACCATGGTTTTCTCGGAGTTCCGACCGCTCGACGAGAAGACCCTCGTCGAATACATAAAGTCCGTTCCTGCTCTCTCCTCCAGACTCGCCAACAGTTTTGATGATTTATCAGTTAAAGAAGTCGGAGATGGCAATCTTAACTTCGTCTACATTGTTTCCAACTCCCAAGGTTCTCTTGTCATCAAACAGGTAACAGACACTTTCACGATCCAAAACCCAAAGGCCCTATGCTCCAAGAAATCATGGGCAATAGCCAATTTCGTTTCTTTTTGTCTCACTGTCTCAAAGCTCAAACCTCTGTCTTTGGGGTTTTGAATTGTTTCAAAGCTCAAAATTGTGTCTTTGGGGTTTTGAATTTGTTATAGGCTCTGCCGTACGTTCGTTGCATTGGGGAATCGTGGCCCATGACAAAGGAGAGGGCTTATTTTGAGACGCTGGCACTGAAAGAAGAGGGTCGTTTGAGCCCTGAACATGTCCCTGAAGTGTATCACTTTGATCGTACCATGTCTTTGATCGCCATCCGTTACTTGGAGCCCCCGCATATAATCCTCAGAAAAGGGTTGATTGCAGGAATTGAATACCCTCTTTTAGCTGAGCATATGGCTGATTTCATGGCAAGGACACTCTTCTTCACGTCTCTGCTTTTCCGTTCCACTACTGAGCACAAACGAGACGGTATAACCTAACTCTTGCCACTTTTTTGAGAAGCTAGACAAGGGAATTTCTAAAAATGTTAGGCTTTATAAACTGATTTAACTTTAAAATGTCAGGATGTATAAATTGATTTTAACTTATGCTAGAACTTTGACTCATTTTGCCTCTCTTAATTCGTTTTAGGTAATCTATTGCATGATCTCGATAACTGTTTCCATTTTAAGGTTTAGTCCCTGATTGAGAAAAGTACTATTTCTATTTATACAGTTTTTTGTGACAGCTTATATCTGTCAGATTATTTTATGGTTGTACCCACCAAAATGACCAAAAGCTAACTTTTATACTCGTATAGGGATCTATCCTATACTGTTTTCTAATTTAGGAACTAAAACATTAAATAAAGACGTCACGGACAGAGTAAATAGTTCAACATTCATTTTATTTTCTTGTAATCAGTGTATCATTGTGAAATTTATGTATATTTACTCTGAACGATATCCTCTTTTTGTGACTACAAGGAAGGTCTTACACATAATTATCTACGGGTGTTACCATTAATTTGAATTCATATTTGCTTCGTGCAGTTGCCGAATTTTGTGGCAATGTGGAGCTATGCAGGCTTACTGAGCAGGTCGTTTTCTCTGACCCTTATAAAATTTCTGAATATAATCGTTGGACTACGCCCTATCTTGACCGTGATGCTGAGGCTGTCCGGGAAGACAACCTGCTGAAGCTTGAAGTTGCTGAGCTGAAATCTATGTATTGTGATACACTTTTTGTACCCAGTATATTAAGTAATTTTGTTGTTACATTTTTGTTATAAGAATAATAATTTATGTTTCTATAGGTTCATCGAGAGGGCCCAGGCACTAATACATGGTGATCTACACACTGGTTCTGTGATGGTTACTCGTGAATCAACTCAAGTTATTGATCCAGAATTTGCATTTTATGGACCAATGGGTTTTGATGTTGGAGCATTCTTGGGAAACTTGATTTTGGCCTTCTTTGCTCAAGATGGGCATGCTGATGAAGCAAATGATCGAAAAGTAAGTCCTCTTTTTCCATGTCTTCTGTGATCCTTACTTATCCTCTTCTTTATATGCTATAGTTGTTATTTAGTCACATATTTATTGTTATTGTCCAAAATCAAAGTAAAACTTAGACTCTTTATTTTTTAGTTGTACTTTTTATTTCACAATGGTAGTTTTGTTTCATGACAGAGGCTTGTTTATTTCAAGAGTTCTACATATTTTTAGACATATCATGGCATTTGCACCAGCTATTTCTGATTTTTGCTGTCTCTGCTTATTTGTAGTTCTTAATTTACTGTATTGTTCTCTTGTTTTGTCTGTGAGGTGCCAATGACTGGCTCCTTGTTATATCCTAAGAGAAGGATTCCAGTGTACTTGTTGATGAGTAATCAGAAATATACCATGTGCTTGTTTTAGTCCAACACTACTAATAAGTGAAGACTTGGTTTTTGGATAGAATTGTTTCATGTTTGTGTTCAGCACATGGTCTTACACTTAGTACTTTTTAGGAGTTCCTTTCTCTCTTTCTGTTCTGACTTTGTTGAAGATTTCTTATCCTCGGACCTTGTACTTCTATTGGTGTGTTTGGATTTCCTTTCAAGAGCACGAAATGGACATTCAAATTCATGATACCATGCCCATGGATTGACTTGAACATGCTTGGAATTTGTGCTAATTATAAATCAAGCACTCATTACATCGTTCTTTTATTAAAAACAAAGTCGAAGATTTGGTTGGCACTGCATCTATTGTTAGCTGGAAGTAGCCTTGTTTTGTTTATCAACCGTTGTGTCTTCACCTCATTTAGGTGGCCTTTTCTATTCACTGGAGTTACTGTATCACGATGCAGGTTGCTTAAGATAATGTGCTTTGGCATTTAAACTGTAATCCTACATAATTGTCTAAGACCATTGATTGTAGCGGAGAATGAGTGTTATTTATTTCTGATGTAAAATTCTATGTTGCGCGCAGGCCTATAAGGAGTGGATTCTGAAGACAATCGAAGACACTTGGAACCTTTTCCATCAGAAATTCACCTCACTTTGGGATGAGCACAGAAATGGTGCTGGTGAAGCGTATCTTCCAGCAATCTATAACAATCCCGAGGTTCAACTCCTTGTACAGAAGAAATACATGACAAATTTGTTTCACGATAGTCTTGGATTTGGTGCTGCTAAAATGATACGGTGAGACTTTTTCTCTGTAATTTGTTTTCCTCTTTTAACAAGAGGTAAAGATAATGTGAGATTGCAGAAGAGAATGATATATAATATGTGTATCTAATTATGATTTTTTGGATTTTTTGGTTTATGTTAACTATGCTATGTAGTGATTCTTGATCATATAATTAATAACTTGATTGACAGGAGAATTGTTGGTGTGGCGCATATCGAGGATTTGGAATCCATTGCTGATGTTGCCAAAAGGGCAACTTGTGAACGCCGAGCTCTTGACTTCGCTAAGATGCTTCTCAAAGAAAGAAGAAAATTGGAAGGCATTGCGCAAATTATTTCAGCAATTCGGCAATACTAACATCAGCTTTTGCTATATCAATACTTCTTTACTGAATCATGTTTTCCAACATGATGTCTTTTAGTTGTGTTGTGTGTAACACTATCTACATGTTTCCGAATCCAACCAAAAACATCATCATGTACGAAAAATTATTTTTAGGAGAGGTTTGGTCAGTGATTGATTTTTTTTTTCTTCTATTTCATGAGAAAACAGTATATTAAAACAAATAAATAAAAAAGATATTCCTCTGATTCTTATTTGAATTTTGAATTATTTTTGAAAATAGAGAATAAAGAAAATAATATATTCTCCTCGCGCAGTTGTGAAGTTTGACCGTACATTTTGAAAGGTCAAAATAATATATTCTATTCTATTTCGTTTTTTAGTTTTGATAAATATTTAAATAAATGAATCTTTTTTTTTACTATTTAACTATATACTTATCTAAAAAAAAAGTTTAAAAATAAAAATAACTATCTAAAAAAAAGTTTAAGAATAGAAATAATTTATCAAGATGTAATAAAAGATTGAGACATAGTAATTATTTAAAAGAAAAATATATGATAATAGATTAAATGGTTATAAAAAGTACATGCTATATAATTTTTTCTTTTATATTTATAAAATAATAAATATATAAAAAAAATTAATGTTGATGAAAAATATTATTTATTAAACTTATATTTTAATATTAATGAACAAATATGTATGAGCAGAATATAAAACATAAGTTTGTGTCTAACTTTCTATTTTGTTATTTATAAGTAGAAGAAAACATGTGAGAATGAGAATATGTAAAAAACAAAAATAAAAAAAAACATAAAAAGTATTTCAATAAAATTGTTTACTTTTTATTGCATTTGAGATAAATGTGCAAAAGTAAGAATAAAAGAGAAATAAAGGTAAATGTAGAGATAAAGGGAGTGAGATTTGCATATACTTCAATTACCTCTCTTGTGATATCACGGGCACACCATATTGTTCTATAATTGATTACGTCCCTTTGTATTATAACGAAAATCGTCTAACCCCACACAATTTCTCTAAATATTTTCAAACACACTAAGTTCATATAATACACAATATTTATATATTTATATATGTTTGATCGATTAGTAATATATATTTTTATATTCTAAAGATATATCATTAAAATAATACTAAAAATTATTTAAATTTTGATATTTAGTGAATATTATTTAATTTTTATTTTAAATATAATTTTATTATTATTATTTATAATGATTTTTATTTATGTTTATTTTAGTTATAATTTATGTTTTTGAAAATTATCCCTATATTAAAACATTATATATATATATATATATATATATATATTACACTTTTTTCATTATTTATATTTTTTTTTACTCTTTCAAATGAAAGTACTCATTAGGTTTAGGAATAAAGCCTGATTGAAAATGTACTGTGGAATGTAAATTTACTTGGGTAGACTGGAAACAGGAAAGTCTCCCCTTAATGGTCTTGGTCTTGGAAAGTACAAATGTCCAATACAGAAAAAAATTTGTTTTGCAAAATTCAACAATATATTATCTATTCTACCTAAAATACTTCTTCTTAAATGCATCATATCAATGAAATATGTATTTTTTTTTTCATTTCTTTATTTTAATATAAGTAATCACATTGTACGTTCTTTTTTTTTTCTTCTCTTCTCCCATTATAACTCAATTTATTTCACTTTCTTATTTTACTTATCTTTTTAAGGAAAATGTGTTTTCCAACAGGACAAATATATGATAAAAAGAAATTTAATTATAAACCACTGAATAAATTAAAAATGAGTCTCGGAGACATTGATTTTAAAATATAATTTTAATTAAAAATTGTACATTAGTGAGACTTTTGGTTTCTGTTGAAGAATCAAAGTGTGGTTGAAAAGCATGGTTATAGTGCTTTATGTGCAGAAAAGAGAAGGTGCTGGTCGATCACGACATTGACTTCGTTTTAAATGTATGTTTGTTTCCTTAAGCACATTCTAAATCCTCTCCTTTCCTGGTAATTGCAGTGCCGTATCGGATATGATCTAGACCATTCTAATGAGAAGCGTCAAAAACAGAAAACATCTATCACAAAATAGTTGAAAATGCTGAAATATAAATTTGCATAAATAAAAGTTATTTCTCCTTATATGTCTTGGAGAATACAAGTTAAATGAAGATTTATGGTCAACATTAGAAGGAGTATAGTCCATGATAAGGGGCAACCCGAGATTTGTATAAGAAACTTTATTGTGCTATTATTAGTTAGTTAGACGAAGGATGAACAATTACTTATTTTAATAAAAAATAAGTTATGAGTGTTATTATTTTCTAGATATGTGAAAAGTATTTTTTTATAAGTTATTGTTATTCTAATTATTAAACATTAGGAAATTTTAAAGTTTGAGTATGTAAGACCCATTCTTTTATTTAAAAGTGTTAAGTGTGATTTTACGAGAGCACCTAGAGTTAGTTTATTGTTTTTTCAAGATCCTTTTTAGCTGCTCACATATTTTTATTATGCATCCTAAAATTAAAATATCTCACTCATTTTTTTCCCGGTTTGAAATATGAGTTGTGCCAGGACAGTTACGAAACTCTCATCTCAACTAGTGGAACTTTTTTTCACCATGTAAGTTGAGTTTAAACTCCCGTTTTTCTCCCTCTCCATTTCAGTTGCTTCGGTTTTATTCTGTGTTCCTCTTTAGAGCCTTATTCTTATTCTTGTGTGCATGTTTTTCAACTCTCTAATCTGTCTTTGGAGTTGTGGTGTTGTTACTATTAGAGCTCTCTTCTAGCAAATCGTTTTCCTAGTGTCGAGGTAAGGGAAGTTAGGACTTTAAAACTTTTTAAGTGTCTTGTATGTTTTTGGTTTTGAATCGTGTGCAAAATGTTGGTTTAATGTTCGTGGTTGTGTTTTTTTTATTAATTTTGTTTGGGATTTTTGGTTTTTGCATGTTGAAAATCTGATATTCTAGCTTAAACGAGAATAGCAGAATTTCATTTTACTCTCTGTTCGAATTTTAATTTAAGCGAGACTCATCTATGCTAACATTATAATTTCTAACTTAAACGAGACCACCCATGTCAACTAAAACAAGGTTAAAAGCAAGTGAGTTTAAGCTTTTCTCCATTTAAATGACATATTTTGCTCAATTGAGAATTTTCTCATTTGAAGTGACAGCGTATTTGATTGAGCAAAAATAAAACAGAAAATCAACTTTCCTCTTATACATTTAAACTTTTAATTAAGAATTTTGCATCTTCAGAAAACGAAACTCAAACATAGAGGTTTGGCGACGTCTTTCCATATTAGAAAATCAATCTGGTGTAAGATGGATAATATATATATATATATATATATATATATATATATATCATTTTAAAAATATTTTATAAAAATATAGAATAGCTGATAATGATTTATATTTTCTATATGTTTTTTCTCTTCAGAATAAATAACA
>Ga0099822_1005301_pt1 | contig 16835 bp, 16 predicted proteins | sample CowpeawhiteBW_FD_76839 | JGI IMG/M metagenome (GOLD analysis project Ga0099822, IMG submission 76839) | Root nodule microbial communities of legume samples collected from California USA - Cow pea white BW | ecosystem: Host-associated > Plants > Roots > Nodule | place: USA: California | collected...
TATAAAAAAAATATATATATAAAAAAAATATATATATATATATATATATATATATATATATATATATATATATATATATATATATTCTCAGTGTTTTTATAAAAATTCGCTAGGCCGGTTAACAAACGTTCATTCTTGATTGAAATTGTCTTCTAAAATCTATATCATTTTAAGTGTCGAAAGTTTTGTATATGAAACACTTACCTTTGGAGTGGTAGTTTTAAAATACTCATGAAAGTTATAATATTATGAGAAAAAGGATATATAGTATTATCCAATCTCGTATGGATGAATAAATTTATTTTTAAAAAGATAAAAAGATGTTTTTAGTTAATGATAAATAAAAGAAGTGAAATTGTTTTAGATTTTTTAACTTTAATTTCAGGAAAAAAAAAACATGGAGAGAAATGAAAAAGGAGAAAAGAAAGAAAGAAGAAGAAAGAATTTGTTTTTAATTATCACACTCCCTTTAAAACAAAGCACAAAAACACGTACATTCAACACTTTTAGGTTTTTTCATTTATTTCATATGAAAGAAAAAAAAACAATAGAAGAGGAAATTTAAACTAAAACTTTGTTTAGATACTTGATGATAAGATCCTATTAGGAAAGAGTACGATCGCTTCTGAATTTGAATTCGCAAGAGGCACAAAAAATATCAGAAAAGAACACAAAATAAGATAGTGATGAGAGACGTCACAATCTAGTAGATTGATAAGTCAAGTGAAGATTCAAACTATCCTTCAAATGTCCTCGTAGCCATGATCTTCATATCCTTCGAATTTTCAGTTACTTTTAGCATTAGAAGTCTTGAATACATTTGTTCTTTCAATCCCTTCTTACTTGCCCTTGTCATAGGTCCTTTAAATTGTAAAGGTTCATCTTCAAGTTCTTCTTGTATGGAATCTAGGAATAGTCCTCTATCACATACTCTTTCCTCTCTTCAAAAGTCCTAGAGTCCATAAGAGAAGTGAGTGGGTTTCTCAATCCTTAATGCAATGTCAAGATCCATGCAATCAAGAACAATTTTCATTTTCTCTTTCCAGTTCTTAAAATTTATTTCATTAAGAACTGAAACCAAATTCAAATTAGCATACTTTGAAGCAATAAAAGCTGAATTTAGATAAACACAAATATTTAACATTTCTCACGAACAATCTACTTAAAAGAAATCACTTTGACGACTTATTTATTCAATTAGCTCATTTAAAAATGCTAAACTATCAAAATTTGAACCCTTATAAAATAAAATAAATTGCATATACCATTCACATTCACGTAAAGGTGGATTTTGATTTTTCAATCAAACCACTCAATTAGAAGTTAAGGCACTTAATCCACGTCAATTGGAACATCGACATTAAATTTTCCTATACATGATTCTCCTGAAAAAAAAAAAACGCAGCAACAAGCTATAAATAAGGGTTATATATGTTTTTGGTCCTTAACTCTTCGTGAACATTAGAATTAGTCCCTTCAAAATTTTGGCCCAATTTACTCTTCAAACTTTAGAAATACGTGAATTTAATTTTTTTAACCAAATTTTGTTAAGTTTATTTGACATTTCAAATGCGTTTTATGATAATAATTAAGTTAACATTAAAACGGAAATGTGCCAAACGATGTAAGTATTTGAATTAACATTAAAGCAGATTTCTAAAAAATGGGGTGTAAATTGGTCCAAAATCTCAAAAAATAACTAATTCCAATTTTTTACTGAAAATTAAGGGACGAAAAACATATTTAACCCTTAAAATAAAGTTGTTGTAACTTTATCTAAGAAAAGGAAGACTATAAGCAAAGAAATATTCCCCTTCCTATTAACTTCATCCATTTTGCATGACTCAAAACAATTCACGGGAAAGGAAAGTCTCCTTTCCAATTACAAAATCATTCAACCTGGTCAAATCATGACTTTCAGTTGCAGAAACACTATTTATTAAACTCCAGTCGGAAATTCCGATCACATGTTCATCCCAATTGACAATAACTAAGACAATTGGTTGTGATTCATGCAAGAGTAATAGACGCATGCATTTTTTTTCCAGATTTTATGCCGTATTTGCTTCTACAAATTTATGTAGACTTCACTAGTGCAGTTTCATGTTTAGACAGCGCCCTATATGTCTCGGTTCTTGCACAAACGATGTAGATAAGGACGCGGTGGCATTTTTGTGATTTCAAACAACTTTTATGCCTCGGTTAACCAAACAACCGAGGCCTATGAATGTTTATGCCTCGGTTATAAATTCAACCGAGGCAGTAACGCTGCCAAAAACTCACATTTTCCCGCTTTTTTTTAAATTCGAAAATAATTGGGCAGTTTTATGCCTCGGGTCCCATTGAACCGAGGCATATAATGGTTTACTGCAGCGGGTTGTTTCACCCGAGGCTTATCAATGCCAGAATTTTTCCACGTGGCTGATTTTTTTTTTTTGCGTGAGTATATGCCTCGGTTTCAAATTAACCGAGGCAGTAAGCCCAGTTAGGTTTTAAAATCCCAAATCCGCTGCACTGTAGATGCATCTTCTACCTTCGAAAATTTGTGCCTCCACGCCGTTCCGCCACCACTGCAGATGCATCTTCACTGTTCAGTCCCGCGACCCACCATCGCAGATCTGCCGCCACGCCCGCCTTCTCCACTTGCTGCCGGCGTTGCGCCTCCTCCGACGAGAACAGCTTACCTTCGTCCGCACATTGGGGTATTTTTTGCGTTTTCATTTTGCGATTTGAATCCATTTTCTTGGGTGTTTTTCCTGTAGGGTTGGGGTTCGTCTTGTTGTGTTTCCTCACGTTTTGGTGCAGGTGAACTTCACATAATGGTTGATGTAATGGTTGTTGGCACGAGATTTTGGACGCGCGAGGTGTTGAGGTTTTGTGAACTGGCGGAGTTGCATTTTTGCTTGCTTGTGTTCTTGCCGGTTTCAGCCATTTCAGAATTTTTTTTTTAATTTTTAACGTATTTTATGCCTCGGTTGGTATCAAAACCGAGGCAGTAATGATGAGATATGCCTCGGGTAAGAACCGAGGAAGAAAGGTGGACTTTTTTACCTCGGCTAGATATGCCTCGGGTCTTAAACCGAGGCCAAATGACCAAAATAACCGCGGCAAAAACACTTTTCTGCACTGGTGCCTAAATGGTTGAGCGAGTCACACTAGTGTTCCTTTCTGTGGAATATCCTTCATTTTCCTTTCTCTAGATTATCCTTCATAGGTAGGGATGAATTTGAGTGGGAGATCCAATTTTTATCCCTCTTGGTTCAGCGGATTTGGAAAGAAAAATCTTGCATTTAACCTTTACTTTTTTTATATTCCTCATTTTACTGTGTATTGGTAATACCTAAGATTGCAAGATCCATATAGAGTGGGGCATTCAAAGAGCACTCAGGTGAGTTGTGAAGTTGTGAATCCATGGGGTAAGTAGCCACTTTTGGTAGGGAAAGAATCTATTTGCCTTGACAGTCCGATAACAGTTCAGTCCAAGTCCACCAGTCACACCTTTGTGATGCTTTCGGAAGAAGATGAAGCGCAACCATGGAAGAAAAGATGCAACCTGGTTTGAGGAGAAAGAAAACAAACCATAATAAAAATAATAATAATAAAAGAAAACAATAATATTATTATTATTATTTGATAAAAATAATAAAAATAATAATAACAATAATATTAAATAATAATAATATTAATAATAATAAATAATAATATTAATTTTAACTATTTAAAGGCCAAATTGTATTCTTATATTCTAATTTATTAAAATTTAATTTTTTATGATCACTCTCAAACTTTCATAAATTTTATTTCAAATTCATTCAATTTTACTGAGGTGAACAACTGGTATGTGGTCTTTCAAATGTAAAACTCCTTAAATTCCTTTTTGGTTTTCTCTTTGGATGGAGATGAAAAGAAAGGAATAGGAATACTACATTTTATCTCTATAAAATGGGACCATAACCCATTAATGTAACTTCTACTCTTAGATTCATAATTTTCAATGTTTCTAATTTGATTGTGTGTGTGTGTGTTCGGATTATGTTCGGACACACACACACACTTTCTATTTTTTTATTTTTACTTATTATTTAGTTTATCATGAAATTCATTCACATCTCTAATATATTTCTTGTTTTTTCCCAACTTTTATGTAATTATGTACAAATGAATTAAGTCATAAGTGGTAGAAATAGCAACCCCTAATCAAAGAGCAAGAGAAGATCGAACTTGAAAACGATCAATGTTGCACTGCATTTTTGCATTTCACCATTGTCTGACGTCGCATCGCAGTCGCGTCACACTCTTCGACGAGTTGCTGGTTTAGTTTGACTATCTTCTTCCCCTTATCTGGAAAAAATGAGGATGACCTCCTTCTTCTTCTCCCATTTTCCATACAACTATGGTGAGTATGATATGTGGAAGGTGTTTCAATGATAAGGAAGGGTAACACAAGTTTTCATATCCAAAAGATTAGACAAGTGGGGGCACAAGTATGGTTTCATCCGCTTTTTGGAAGTGAAGGATGAGCAAAAGCTCCTACAAAAATTGGACTCCATTAGGATCGGCTCAACTAAACTGCATGTCAATACACCTAGGTTTGGGAGGGAAGCAAGGCAGAATCTGGAAAAACAACCTAACACAAGGGTACTCACTAGGGAGCATAAAACCCAGAAGGTGTGGAGAGAGTTTAAGTATCATCAATCCAATGCACAAGTAGTGAAAGATTCAAGCAATAACTCTCAACAGTTATGGAAAGGTATATCCTTCGAGGTGGAAGAAGTTGAAACTAAATGGTTGGAAGGTTGTTACATAGGCAGGGTAATTAATTACTCTAGGGTTAATATAGTCATGGAGGAAGTAATCCAAAAGGGTCAAGGTTGTCTATGCACGAAATACTTGGGAGAGAATGTGATACTGTTGCAGCCTAATCAAGGTGCAGAAATTGATAAACTTATTGGCGATAACAAGGAGTGGTGGGCAGATAATTTTGAATCTATAACTCAATGGAATTCCTCACTAGTTGTCAATAATAAGATGGTGTGGGTGATCGAGATCGTACTCGACCACAATGGGTGTTGTCAATAATGCATAAAAACGGAAGAAAATTGTGCTAAAATATCAAAATTTGGGTGGCACCTCCATGGGTAACAATACAAAGCTCTCAAAACGTAAAAATGGAGGGTGGAGAAGATGAAGTGCGGCTGCCACACCAAGAAGACCTAAATTTTCATGGTCACATAACTACATACCAACATATTTACAAAAATGTCATTATGCTACTTAGAATTACAAAAATGTCATTATAGGTTAAAAATGTTGGCCCAACGACGTTGACAAACTGACTAACATGGCACAAACGTGACAATGATGTGGAAATCACGTGGCAAATCTTTCTTGACCTTATGATAAATGTCCAAGCTCCAATATTTGCTTCATATAATACCTAAAAACAATTAGAAACAATAATTAATAATTAGACCAATTAATGCCAAATTACTAAAAATTCAGAACATTAGCCCAATGAAGCCCAATTGAGAAAAATGCACAAACAAAAGACAATTAAGCACTAAACAACCCTCAAGAATGACACAAAAAGGCAATGAAATAAAGGAAAATAATGACTCATCAGAAGGTTAGATGTAGAGGGTTGCCTTTGAAATTATGGTCACAATAATGCTTTAGCAAAATTGTTGCTCCAATAGGTGTTTTGGTATCTGTTGATGATAAAACTCTATACTGGAAGTGTTCGGAATTTGCTAGGCTATTAGTAAAGGTACCGATCGGGAGTAAAATATGTAAGACCCAAGAAAAATTAAATAATTAAATAAATAATTATTTAATAAATGCAGGTAGGAGGAACCTTTATGACATTTAATGCGAATTGTTATGACGTGGAAAAGTACTAGCTCAAATGGTTGAGAGTACTTGATTGTGTGAGAGGACTTGGGTTTGAGTCCTATGTTGCCAATTGTATGTTATTTTAATATGTGATTTACTTTAATGTTATGTTGAATGTGCTTAGTGACAATGTAATCCTAAAATTATAGGAATTATCACAAAACACGAATTGGTTGAATGGTTGTGCATTGATTTGGTATTGGCATGATTATGCGTTCAAACCTTGGTAAGAACCAAATTAAACTTTCTTTTTGCCCAATTTTTCTTTTGCACGAATGAGAAGTGTCAGAAAACCCTAGCCGTCAGCAAAGGAAATCATAAGGATTGAGAAACCACCATGTTAATGAGAATTGATGCTCATTAACTCCCATTATTGATAATTTCGTTTTTTATTTAAACCCATGAAATTAAGTTGGGAAAAGTTTGGTTAGAAGGATTCTGGAATAATCATTAAGCAGAGGGAATTGAGAGTGAGTGAGGGAGTGGTCCTTGCACGTTAAAAGAAAGAGTGAAAGCTAAAATTTGTGGAGCAAGGAAGGAAAGTTTTTGGGCATCAATCAAGAAAGGGTTAGAATACCAATTGGAGCAAGAATTTCCAAGTAAGGGGAGCTGTCTCATATGTTTTTATTTCGTGTTTGAATAGTAATGCATTGCCATGTAACATTTCATGATTTCCACTCCTTTCTGCGTTGTTTTTGGGGGGTTTCTGGGTTTTTCCCCAGAAATTGCCTAGCGGCCCAACCCCTGCTACCAGGCGACACATCCGATTTTGACTGTGTTCTTGGTTTTGACATGAACCGCCTGATAGAGATGAATATCTGCTAGGCGGTGCGACGTTGTTCGCAACTGTTTGATGTTATTTGATGCGGGAGTCCTTGCGACTTCTAGAAATTTTGGTTGAATCTTTGTACATGTTGATGATTGTTATTAATGAATGGAATTATGTTGTGTAATAAATGTATGACAAAGGCGAGTGGGTGATTATGAATTGTGAGAAGGGATGAAAGATGACAATTGGGAATTGGATTTCTAGTGGGTAATTGGCATTTATTCTTGGCATTATTTTATACATTCTTAATTCTAGGATTTGCGAACGATTTCAGCCTAATGTGTGATGAGACGAGATGGTGAGAAGTAAGGGATTCAGCATTACGAAGAAACTGGGAATTTTCTCTAGTTTTGATACGCTACTTGGCGGCATAAGATCTACCGCCAGGTGATAGCTGGAAGTTTCCAGCCTGGCAGTTGTTGGTACGTGGAATTGGGATTCGGGTATTGGTCCAGGATGGGATATTTGGAGGAACGAGATTAGTATGCTTAAGTTGTAATAACCCAAAATATAGTAATGTAAAGTGTAAAAAATTATGGTCATATTAGGGGTATGTGATAGGCAATATGGATCTAGATTTTAAAACAGACTAAAGGATAATGGTAATTGGGATTGTAGGAGCTGGGAAGGTAAGATTTAATTGAGCTAAAGTTTGGAACCCTTGGAAGAATTAATATGGAAGATTAAGGAATTCATAAGAATTGTGTAACTTAATTGGAAGGTAATTGAGGGAAAAGTGTTAATATCAATGCAGAACAATAGTAATAAACTGTCTAGTTGTAAGGTATTGGATTTGGTGGTCTTTTCCAGAGGTTTGATTGGGATATTATGCAATGTTAAAGTACTTGGTAGAGGAATAGGTCTTGATCAAGGGACTTGACAACTATGAATAATAGACACTTGAACCCTATGAGGGTTGCAAATTTCCCAAAATTTAATCTTAATTGACATGTGTATTTATGGACTTTTGTAAGTACTTTGGGTTGTAAGCCAAACTGTGTTGGGTGCAAAAACCAGTAGAACTTTCGCTACTGGTATAGCATTTGGCGGAACGGGTGTGTGCGCCAGGTGATAAGCTATTAGGGATGTTCCCTACCACGTGTGGTGCCTGGCGGCAAGGTGTGACCCGCTAGGTGATAGACCCTGGAACAGTGGGTCTGTGAGAGACTGGCGCCTAGCGGCAAGGGGTGTCCCGCCAGGCGGTCTGCACAGGTTTCGCTTGGCAGCCCTTAGGCTGCACCAGACGATAATGCTGCACGTATTTGACATGCGTGAGTTGTTATACGCAGTGATGCAGACATGGTTCAGGAGATGTTGTGCCATGAGCACGTATGTTCATGGATGGTGGTGAACACGTGATGGTATGAGCGGGGAGGTTCATATCCAGTTACTCTCGTGTGGGGATACGAGCGAGGTAGGTTCGTATGTTTCGTGCTCACATTTGAGAGATGTTGCGTGTAGGCAGGTCCATAGAGTGAGACTACGAGCGGGGAGGTTCGTAGAGCAGGACTACGAGCATGGAGGTTCGTAGAGGCAGGACCACGAGCGGGCAGGTTCGTGTGAGCATCATAAATCCTGAGTCCAAGGCTAACTATTGATGTGATTGAAGGTTGAAAAGCCTTGGAAATTAAGGTCTTGGCCAAGAACTAACTAGGACGAATCAGATGGGCGTATTGCTTTCATTATGTTAATTTCTTTATTTTATAAGCTCACCCTTTTTGTGTGTGTTTGGCGATAATCGTGTAATTCTTTACACGGGAGCAGATGATGTACAGGTGATGCTGCTAACGCTTGAGACGAAGTGAGGGGCTAGCTTAGGATGTCGAGCTAGGATTTTGACTTTGTTTATTTACGATTTTAGTTTTCCTTCAGTTATTTTGGAACTTGTATAAATTACATGGTTTTGATGGATTTTGTAATTTGGAGTTTTAAGCGCATTATATGAATTTTAATTTTTCCTGCGCTTGAGATTAATAAAATCATGACAATTGAATTTCAATTCTTTATTTATTTATTTAATTAAGTAATTTTCCTTAGGGACGTTACAAAATATGGCTCCAGAAAAGTATGAAAATCAACAGGCATATTTATAATTTGGTATTGGAGGAAGAAACCACTGATGGGTCACAATCTCTATGTTGATGTGCTAACAAATACAATGTCTTCCGAAAGTAATTCTAGTTGCATCAGGATGGATGATCTTAGCTTTGTATCAGATAAGAGTGAAAATGTTAAGCTGGATGATCTTGACAAGAATAATCCTACTGAGAAACACACAATACAATCACTGGCAACCTGCGTTAATCGGAATCCAAACGGCACATTGGCACAACCTAGTGGTAATGGTAACAGATCTTTTTTTACTGTTGTGGCGAGTATACTAAGAATGACAAGTTTATAGCCAGGTTAGATGATGTTCTACCTGAGCTACAACTAGTGTACTACCAGACCCCAAAAGCTGCGAACATCTCTAGAGGTAGGTTTTCTTTGGCTAATCATACTACGCATAATAGTGGGCCAAACTACATGAAGAACAACATAAGGTTAGGAGCTGCTTAGGGACAGTAGTGAAAGACTCTACGATGGGCCCAATTAAGGAAGGAAGCCTAGTGGATGTTTTTCAATCAAAGGCATCCACACTATCACATAAAGAAAGAAAAAGCCTTTGAGGGACTCTCAAACAAACGCAAGGCATGAAGTTGATTCCCCATGCTGCACATCCAAAACAAATATTCCAGCGAGGGAGGCCAAAGTTCATTCGAGAAATGTGGTAGAAGAATGCCATCTGGTCGGGATCAAGGGCAACGAAAGAATTTCTTCGACTACAGACCTCAAATTAGAGTTAGAGACGTAGTCAACTATGCCCTTTGCGTTACCAGGCACCAAGGCGAGTAGCGATGTCCCAAAAGCTAACCAGATGGCTCTAATTAAAGAATCAACAATTGTCCTAGAGGATTCCTTAGAGAGGCATTGATTTAGGATAGAGGAGTCAAGTAAGAGAAGCAAAACAAATTTGAGCCGAAGTGTGAAGGGAGGCATAAAGGCTAATAGGAGGAGACTAATCAAGTCAGTGGTTCAATCTATATGTAACTCTTTATCTGATGAGAACATTATGAACTGTAACATGCTATTTTGGTCCACTAGAAGTCCTCCAAACTCTTCAGAATCTGTTATTATTTGGGGTCTAGCAAAATAGTTAGGAGTGACTTTTTTAGGTGAAGAAGAGGAAATTCTATAGGAACTAGATAATATGGAAAAAAGAGATAGATTTCAGGGGAAAGGAAGTGTGGGGGAAAATATAGGTGTAAATGAAAATCATTAGCATAATTATAAGAGTGTTACGAGGGGGCACAAATTGAAATATTTGAAAGGAATAATAGTTAGCGAAGCACTTGACATGATATGTATTCAAGAGACAAAGATACATGACCTACAACAATCTAAATGCTATGATTTATGGGGAGATAATAATATTGAGTGGGTAAGCAAACTGGCATTGGGTAATTCAGGGGGAATCCTAACAATATGGCATAAGGATAAGTTTAAGTGCGTCAAGCACATGTTAGGGAATGCATTCATTGGAGTGATAGGGGAGTATTGTAATTCAACTAATTGTAACCCAATCCCTGTTGCCATATTTAACGTGTACTCCTTGTGTGAATTTAAAGGAAAAGTAGAGAAGTGGGAGGAATTAGTTAACTTAAAGAATGTGGAAGGCTGTAAGCAATGGTGTATTTTAGGGGACTTTAATGCGGTAAGAAAAACTAGCGAAAGAAGTTCGAGTGGTAATACAAATCAAAGGGAAGTGCAAGGTTTCAACAAACAATAGAGAAAATCCCCTTGATAGAAGGCAAGTACACTTGGTATAGAGAAAATGGCACGACCAAGAGTAGAATAGATAGGATTTTGGTCTCTTTAGAATGGCTTGAGAGTTGGTCGGACAACAAACAATATATTAAAGGAAGATAAGTATCAGACCATTGTGCACAATTGCGCAAACCGGCTTCAATAGACTGGGGACCTAAACCTTTTAAATCCTTGAATATCTGGAAATTCGATCCAACTTTTAAGCAGGTGGTAAAACAGTCTTGGGACTCATATATTGGGATAGGAAACCAAATGAGTGTCCTAAAAGAGAAATTTAAAAAGCTAAAGTTTCATCTCAAATTTTGGAATAAGGAGGTGTTCCGGTTTCTAGGTGTAAAGAAGCAAAATCTTCTCTTAAAAATATAAGCTCTCAATAAGAAGGACAATGAAAGTAATTTAGGAGAAGAAAATAAGTTGAATCACAAGAAAATTTTGAGTGTGCTGAAATTGATCTTATATAAGGAAAGTCTACTACTCAATCAAAAAGCTAGGGCTAAATGGGTAGAACAAGGGGATACATACTCTAAGTATTATAATTCTAGTATTATGTAGAGAAGAGCCATGAATGAACTAAAAGGGGTGGACATAAATGGATTATGGTGTGAAGATCCTGCAATGGTTAGAGAGGAGGAAAGGAAGGTGTTTGAAAAAAGGTTTTCAACTCCAAAATAGGTTTCTAATAAACGAAATCGGAGGCCAGGAAATTGAGGAGGTGATAAACCAATGCGGTGAGACAAAAAGTCCTAGTCTTGATTGTTTTAATTTCCTATTCTTGAGGCATAATGGGAAACACTGAAGTATGGTGTTTGTCAAGCGGTAAGGTGGTTCTAGAGAGAAGGAAAATTCCAAAAAGTGTGTAATGCATCCTTTATAGCACTTGTACCAAAGAAAAGAAACCCTCTCAAGTTGGATGACCATAGGCCTATTTCTTTAGTTGGATGCACGTATAAGATAATCTCCAAAATCCTAGCTAATAGGCTTAAGTCAGTACTACAAAAGGTTATAAATTATTCTCAATTAGCGTTAATTAGAGGAAAGGGACTTATGGATAGTATTTTGGTAGCTAATGAGATAATGGAGGAATGCAGGAAAAAAAAAAGGCCGGTAGTTGTTAAGGTTGACTATGAAAAAGTATATGACTCTGTATGATAGGATTTCTTATACTACATGTTGACCAGACTGGGGTTTTACAATAGGTGGGTTAGGTGGATTAAAGAGTATTTGGAATCTTCCTCAGTGTTAGAACTGGTAAATGGGACCCTACAAAGGAGTTCCCTCCTACAAGAGGGCTTAGACAGGGAGATCCTATGGCCCATTCTTATTCCTAATAGTAGTAGAGGGCTTAGCAGGGCTAGTTAGACAAGCTATCAAGAAGGATTTGTATCGGGGGTTAAGTGTGGGATCAAAAGGAATTAATGTGGGGTTACTGCAGTTTGCAGACGATACTCTCTTCCTGTGCGAAGCAGACATTCAAAATGCATGGACTTTAGAGGCAATATTAAGAAGTTTTGAATTAATGTCTGGGCTCAAGGTAAATTTTTTCAGAACCAAAGTTGGGGGATTACGCTTAGATGCACCATTGATAAAGGGTTTTTCGAAAATCCTAAATTGTAAACATATGACAATTCCATTTGTCTACCTTGGAATGCCAATTCGAGGAAATTTGAGGCGTGCATAATTTTTGCAGCCTATGGTTGAGAATGTCAATTCCATTTATCAACTTTGCTATTATACTACCTGTCTTTCTATAAAGTTCCAAGACGTGTGAGCAATAAACTCCTAAAGTTACAAAGGAATTTCCTCTAGGGTCAGGGATTTGAAACTAGGAAAATAGCCTGGGTTAAATGGGAAGATATTTGAAAACCAAAGGAGGTTGGGGGCTTGGGCATAAGAGATATCACAAAGTTCAATGAAGCACTCAGAATAAAAGTGGAAATGGAGACTGGGAATGGAGGATAGTGGCTTATGGAAAATGGTACTCGAATTAAAGTATGGGTCTTGGAGGAAACTCAATGAATCGAAAATATCAAGGTCTGCTTCAAGGTGGTGGGTAAACATCTATAAGGTGTGTGGGAAAACACTACAAGGACTTTGGTTTGATAATTGTATTGAGTGGGAGATTGGAGACGAAAAGAAAATTAAGTTTTGGGAAGATAAATGAGTTGGGGAAGTAGTGATAAGTAGTAAGTTTCCTAGGTTGTACATGATATCAGAATGTAAAGACAGAGCTATAGAGAAGGTTGGACACTGGGAAAATAGTGAATGGTTGTAGGATCTAAATGGAGGAGACCTAGACTTGTTTGGGAAAAAGCTATAGTGGAATAACTTGCCCTTCTTATAACCCCACCACGCTTATGCTTGGGGCGTCCTGATATGTGGAGATGAAGGGTACTAGAGGATAAATTATTTTTGGTAAAGTTTACCTATAGTAAGATACAAGGAACCTATGAAGAGGAAGAGAGTAAAAAGTTTAACATGTTGTGGAATACAAAGGTAACTCCAAAGGCTCAATTACTAGGATGGAAGTTATTTTTAGATAAATTGCTGACTAAGGTGAACTTAAAAGTTATGGGGGTTCAACTATAGCATAGTTCTTATGCTTTTGCTTTGCAAAGGAATAGACAATAACTCATCTTTTCAGCTTATGTAGGGTGTTCCAAAAGGTATGGAACATGTGTGACAAGGGGATGATGCTAACCTCAGTGCATCATGCCAATGCTATGGCCAATTTTCAACATTTTTATCTTCTAAACCTGAATAGGAGGAAGAACCTAATTTGGAGAGGAATGTGGTTAGCTATCATAGGGGAGATTTGGAAGCACAAGAATGGGGTAATTTTTATGCATAGGAGAGTTGATCCAATAGAATTTTTTGACCATGCCCAAGTGTTGGCTTGGGTTTGGATGAAATATAAAATTTCATCTGTTAAGTTTTCTTATAGCGACTAATACCTTTCTCCCTATGATTGTATAAGATCTCTGTGATATGATAATGTTGTGTGCTTAGTGTGCCAGGTAAAGTAAAGCAGGGCTCTCAAAAGGAAGGAACAAATATTACTAAAATAATAATTGTTAACCGAAGACAAGGGCATTCTCCACGTAGAATTTAGCTTCGCTAGCTCGGTCTTCATGAGCTAGGCATAATGCATATACTAGATTGGGATCTCTTCCTAGTGCTTGGCACAAGCTATCATCCAATGTCGTGAAGGGTGCTTATATCCAATTTCCTCCACTCAAAGTGATTTCTGGGCGATTACTGGTCTATGAGTAACTAACACTAGATAGAATCTAGGTGTGTACCCTTCGTTATAGTGATCAATGCTTATGCCACTTTAGAATGCATCATCTACTTTGTGTTGAGTACATAATATAAAATCTATTTTGTGAAGCTGAGGACAACTTCCTTCTTTTTCCATCATTCGCTATACAACTATAGTGGCACAAGCTATTACCAATTACAAGATATGTTTTATGTTGCTCCAATGGGTGGTCTTTTAGTTCATGTAGAACTTTTCTTTAGATGTTAGTAGATTTTTTCTCCTCAATTGTCGTTGACAGTGGGAGCTTATATTTTAATAGATAACTAATGCAATAGGTTCAAATGGTGCTTGGGTTCTTTGAGCAGATATAAAATTGTGTCAAACATGGGCATAGTTTTTTCCTGGCCTAATACTATGTTTATACTACATAGCTGATCTTGTTAGAATTTCTATGAAGGCTGAGTTTTGTTTTGTTGTTCTTATGCCAAGCTATGACATTTTTTGTACATGGCCTGTTTTGTATAAGGGTTAGAGTACTCCTCAAGTACTCTCTTTGATTAAAATTTATTCTTTGTTGATAAAAAAAAATTGTGTTCAAATGATGTATGTCCATTACATATTTTTTATGTCTCACATTCGAATATTTTTTAAAGGTGGCAATATAGGCTTGGCTCGACAAGCCGACTCGCACACCCAACAAGAAAATGCAGGGCAGACCGATATATTGAGCTTGTTGGCTTGTAAAAGCCGGACTTACATAACCTATAGCCCGCGTAGGCTGTCCCGCGACTCGTGAGGGTTGGCCTACAACCCACATAAAAGAACTTGGACTTGTGTATATTTGTTACTTTCCTTTTGGGCTCCTGCATTAATGTTCTAAATTCTTGTATCAGTGGAAAATACAAGTGTTATGTATTTTTGAATGTACTAAAATTTGAAAAATAAATCGTGTATGTCAAAGTACAAATATGAATATGATGAAAATATTGAATTATCAACTTATCATCCAACTTCCCAAAGTTTTTACTTAATTTTTGTGAACTTGTTAAATTTCTCAATTTATTGAACATTGAAAGCTTTATCATAAGATTTTTTTTAAAAAGAGGGTCGCATTGTGAGCTTGTGTTTATGCAGGGTGGGCCAAACTTTTTCAAGCCGCATTTTCAATGCGGAGTGGGCTAGCCTGCCCGCATTTTGCGAGTCAAGTGCGGAGTGGGCCTAAATGGGTCGGGACGGCCCGCGTTGCCACTCCTAATATTTTCACTCTTTTTTAATATTTTTATTTATTATATATTTTCTTTTTACTTGAGAATGTTTAACACTATCATTTTAAGTATTCCATAACATAAACATTTAATAAGTAATATAAAATTTTTATCTTCTTTATTCTATTATTATTAACTTTTGTTTCATTTGAAGAACTCCTATATTTCGCTAAAATCATTTTCGTTATATATATGTTGATATTTGATCTATAAGGTATTTTTCATATTATCATACTCTTAATTATATAGTTGGTTTTCTTGGTCTGATTTCATTTAATGGTCTCTCAAATTGTTTCTAAAAGACACATTTGATGATTTTTTTAATATTATTTTTATAATGTAGAATACTATTTTGATATTTTTATTTTTATTTTTTAATTCATTATCATACATGTAATTTTATCATTATACAAAAAAAAAATTAATTTTTAGCTTCGGTTAAAAACACTATTTAGTGGCGATTACAAATACCATTATTTTTACGAAGACTTTGATGTAACTGGAAGAAGGAAAAGGCACAAATTAAATAAAAAAAAACTTCGCGTCAGTTTTCAAACGACTCTACATACTCCTTAATTTTTTTTAAAGCATAATGTCAATTTTGTCTAAATGTCGGTAAATATCTGCCACTAAAAAATATTGTTCTTATAGTGATAATTGTATAAATACATTTTATTTACTATAATAGAATAGTTTAATGTAATCACCATGAATCTTTTTTAGCACCATTGAACATATATTGAAGTTAAAAAAAATGAAAGATCTATACTGAAATTATATTATTATTAACTTAATCTTTGTTCTTTTGTATGATTTTATCAAGTGATGTAATATAACTTTTATTAGTGTATAAAAAAAGAGATTCAATTAGAATTTAAAAAAATTGAAGTAAATAGAAATTTAAAACAATTTTTAATTTGAATATATTTTCCTTTTATATTTTTGTAAAAATATTTTTAAATTTTATCTACTAGGTTTCATTAATGCTTACAAATTTAATAAATGTTTTAGTTCTCATGAAATTTTATTTGGCATTCTAATTTGAAATGTATATAATTATAATATAATTTATTTCTAAATATTTGATATTGAAGAAAAAAAATTCCTTTTAATATTGAATATTTAATAATATTATATTTCTTTTACCGTAATTTTTTTATAAAAATTAAATTAATTGATATTGAAATAGTAAGAATGTTGGTATGGTTATGGATACGAGTATATACCCCCATTACCTTATGGAGCTTATGGGGATGAGGACGAGACAAAAACTTGATACCTGTTAGATTTACATATGAGGATGAGGATGAATTTTTTTCTCTAAAAATAAAAATAAAACTCGTTCTCTTCCTGTCCCATTGTCATCTCTATAAAAAAATTGTTTTAAAGCACAATATGATGGTCATTAAATTGCAAACCATATATGTTTTCCTACTAGCTTTTTAAAAATCGTTAAAAGTTATATTTAAATTTACTAGCTTGGAAACGGAAGAAGCTACAAACACACAATATGCAAACTACATTTTAATTGAAATAAATAAAACAATTAAATTAAATTAAAATATAAAAGTCATGTAAATTTTGCATCTGAAGAATAACGTAGGAAATCGATAAATCAATTCACTATATATTTGAAGATTATATATATATATATATATATATATATATATATATATATATATATATATATATATATATATATATATATATATTTATCTATATA
>Ga0099822_1005310_pt1 | contig 16805 bp, 20 predicted proteins | sample CowpeawhiteBW_FD_76839 | JGI IMG/M metagenome (GOLD analysis project Ga0099822, IMG submission 76839) | Root nodule microbial communities of legume samples collected from California USA - Cow pea white BW | ecosystem: Host-associated > Plants > Roots > Nodule | place: USA: California | collected...
ACAGTTATTCTGAAAAGTATTTTTTATCTGAAAATGTCTTCCAAACATTCATTCCGAAAAAATAACTTTTATATTTTGGAATCACTATTGTGGAAAATATTTTCAAATCTAAAATGTATAAAATTTTTTGAAACAAATGTTTGAGAACTTATCTAGAAAATGCCTTCCAGAATGGTGGTTTTGGAAATTTGTTTTATATTCTTGAATGTATTTCTGGATTCAAAAATACCTTTCGAAATATTTATTTTAAAATATAAAAAATATTCTGGAACATACATACCAAAATACATTTTCCAAATTAAAAAATTGTTTTTACATTATGGACCCGAAAATACCTTATGGAATAGGAATTCCGAAATATAACTAATTTCAAAATAAATATTCTCGAAAATATTTTCGGATCTAGAAATAACTTTAGTAGTACTTGTTCAGAAGTATATTTTTTATACTTTCCCAATTTGTTGTTATGCAATATGCTTTCAAATCCAAAATATTTAATCCAAAGAATAATAAAATAGAGGAGGTGCAAAGGTTTTTATTATAATTTTAACAAGGACTAATTTGGGAATTCTAGGGGTGTAAAAAAAAAAGAAGGTGGAATGCAAGAAAAAGCACATATAATGCATTGATACTTCAACTTAGGTCATGTATACATGTTCAATACGTATTCCTGTCTAACACATATTCGTGTCTAATAATTTAGGATACTCTATCAATACTTATCAATGAAGTCTCTAATTTATAAAGTCGTAGTACACAACATAAATTTTTTGAATAATGACCAATTTTAGTGACAAAAAATAATTAGTTACTATATAGTGACCAATTTAGGTACCAATTTAAAAACTAAAAAATATTGACAACTAGAATAGTTTCAAAAACTTATAATTGGGCTCTAAATTGATAATCAAAATAGTTTATATATTATGAATTGGTTTCTAAATTGGTCACTAACATTAGCTACCAAACTTTTGACTACCAAATTAATTGGTTTTTAAATTGGTCACCAACATTAGTTACCAGGTTTTGGCTACCAAAATAATTGGTCTCTACTTAGGAAATTGGTCTCAACATATTGTATCACACCGAACCAATTTAACCAAGTAATAATAATAAACGATCACCATACTTACACACAAAATCATTCAGGTAACTGGCCTAGGCTGACCTAAGCCTAACCGGCCTGAACCGGTAACATAAGACGCTAAAAGGAATAACCCGCCTAGGACAACATATGAGCAATAGCAGCACAAGCCGCCAAAAGGAGTAGTCGGTTTATGCCGACAACCTTAAGATGCTCAGTGAAATCAAAGCCCCCCTGATATCTAGTGAGCCCCCAATAGTCGAGACTAAGGGCCTAGGCCCACCTATGGCCCACACCAGGGCCCAGCCCATGGAATGGGTAAACATAATTAATAATCTATAAATAGACATGGACCCCACAAATTAAAGGTACGCATTCATTACTTCATTAATCACTTGATTTAACTTTTTGAGAGCTTTTGGCTGACTTAAGCTTCAGAGTCCCTTCTATATGCCAAATGGGAAGAGGCCAACCGAGGAGATAGCAGACTATATGGGTAAGGTGACACTTGTGCCTACCTCGTACACCTTCACCACCACCCAACAAACTCCCATCCTCTCAGCCCATCCCACCCACTTCCCCTCCACCCTCCCAGGACACGCCGCGACCCCCACCCCTGCCGCCACCCTCCCTACCACTCAGGCTCAATACAACATGCCCACCACCCTACATACTACTTATATCCCACCTTACAACCCACACTATCTCCCTACAACCCACATTCCCCCTCACAACTTCACCTCCACCTTTCCCACACTTGTCCACCATCCCCTTCCCCTTCACCGACTTTATCGCTAACACCCCCCTTCCCGCCTAGTGGGAACCCTTCACACTAGACCATAACACTGGTGAAACCGACCCCGACGAACACCTTAAAGTCTATATCACCCATGTCACCTTGTACACTTCCCAGGACGCAGTTTTTTGCAAAGCCTTTCCGACCACCCTCAAAGGCCCTGCTCTCGAATGGTTCACAACCCTCCCACCTTATTCTATCGACAGCTTCGACACCCTCTCACACATGTTCTCAACTCATTTCGCTGGCAGCCACCCACATCAAACTACTACAATCTCCCTCCTCGGCATCAGGCAAGAACAAGGTGAGCCGCTTCGGGCATTTATTGATGGCTTCAGCAAGGTTGCCCTTCGCACCCCACACCTCAACCAAGAAGTGATTCTCCAATGCATGGCCCTCACCCTTCAACCCGACCCCCTGCCAACAACGTCTACCTTCATCCACCTGCCTCTATGCACGAGCTAAAGTTGCGTGTTGTCGACTACGTTCGCATGGAGGAAATGCAGACCCTCCACACCAAATTCTGCAATGATTATACACCCACCGCTACCAACCCCACCCCACCACCCCCTCCTTGATCCGAGACCACGGGAGCCCCGACAACCCCGCTTTACTAGATACGCTCCCCTTAATGTCCCCAGATCCCGCCTCCTTGATGAGGCCTTACAAGCCGACCTCATCCCGCCGCCACGCAAGACGACAACTCCCCCCAACGCCGATATGACCAAATATTGCCGCGATCACCGCAATCATGGTCACCCCACGGAGGACTACAAAGCACTCTAGGATAAAATTGAAGAACTGGTGCGTGCTGGCCACTTTCGTCGCTTCATCCGCAAAGAGGATCATCCCTCTCGATCCCGCCATTCTCCACGTTCCGACCACAAACGTCCTTCACATGACTCTCACCATGATAGACGCCCCAACCAATCCACCAACCAAGACCCCCAACCGGCTCGCACCGATGTTACCCGCGTCGATCCTCCCCTACGCGGCACTATCGACACCATCTCTAGTGGTTTCGCTAGTGGAGGATCCACCTCTTTCGCCAGAAAGAAACACCTCCGCCATATCTAATCCATCAACCACATTACCCATTTCCATCACAGACGCCGCATGCCTCCCATCACCTTCACGGACGACGACTTTCACGGCCTAGACCACCAACAAGACGACCCTATGGTCATTACTATCGAAATAGAAAACTACGCAATTAAAAAAGTCCTAGTAGACCAAGGTAGTTCCGTTGACATACTCTACTAGGCAACATACCAAAAGCTTCAACTCCTAGACACGACCATGGTCCCGTATGATGAACCCATTTATGGCTTTTCTGGAGAACAAGTTTCCACTCGCGGCTACATTGACCTTCACATAATCTTTCGTGATGGAGCCCAAACCAAGACCATTCCTATCCGCTTCCTCATCGTTGACGCACCAACATCTTACAATGTCCTCCTTGGCCGCCCCTCGCTCAACACCCTTGGCGTCGTCGTCTCCACCCCTCATCTGGCCATGAAGTTCCCCTTCCCTTCTGGCGACATCCTTACTATCCATTGCGACCAACGCCTTGCACATGAATGCTACATGGTCAACCTTCGCCCACAACTCCCTATCCAGCAAACCAAAAACATTGAGAGACCACCCGGCTCTGGGATCGCTCTGTCGGGTGACGATCTAGACCCTAGAGTGGGCCGAGATGTTCACCTCGAACCTGTTGAAGAGATCACCCCCCTAGAGCTCCCGAATGGTCGATCCATCAAACTTGGCACCGAATTAGACTCTGACGAGCGTGCCATCATCACACCCATTCTAGTCGGCAACACAGACCTTTTCGCTTGGTCAGCTGCTGACCTACCTGGAGTGGACCCTCCAGTAGCATCCCACAAGTTATCTATCTACAAAGAAGCCCGATATATCTCCTAGAAAAAATGCAAACTCGGCGAGGAGCGACGCTTAGCGGCTATGGCTGAGGCTGATAAATTACTGAGCACAGGATTCATTGAAGAAGCTCACTACACCACTTGTCTTTCTAACGTAGTCCTGGTGAAGAACACCAACGGCAAGTGGCGGATGTGTGTCAATTACACTGATTTAAATAAAGCTTGTCCTCGAGATGCCTACCCATTACCCAACATTGACCGACTTATCGACGGCGCGGCTGGGAACAAGGTCCTCAGCTTTCTTGACGCATACTCCGTTTACAATCAAATCCCCATGGCCGCATCCAACATGAACAAAGCCTCTTTCGTCACTGACGACGCCAATTATTTTTACAAAGTTATGCCTTTTGGCCTCAAGAACGCTAGAGTGACCTACCAACGATTGATGGACAAAGTCTTTAGTCATTTGATGGGCAACTACGTCGAAGTATATGTCGATGACATGGTTGTCAAGTCTCCCAGCCATCACCAGCATGCGCAGGACCTCTCGGCAGCCTTCTCCGCATTGCGACAATACAACCATCGCCTCAACCCCGACAAGTGCGTATTCGGCGTCAACCGCGGCAAATTCCTCGGATTCATGCTAACCCAGTGCGCATAGAGGCCAACCCCGAAAAGTGTAAAGTCATCATCGAAATGCGAAGCCCCACCAACGTCAAAGAAGTCCAACGCCTCATAGGCCATCTTACGACCATTTCCCGTTTCCTGCCCCAATTAGCCGAACAAACCCAACCCATCATTCAGCTGGTCAAAAAATCCGCCAAGTTCACGTGGACTGATGATTGTGAACAAATTTTCCAAAAGCTGATGTGCTCTTGGATGATACAACCCTTCAAGTCATCAAGCTCCCCCTCAACACCTTCATACTTCTCCTTCAACTCGTCATAATCCGCCTCCAGATCCGCTATCCTTTTATGGAGTTTACCCTCCGACTCTAAGCAACGAACCTTCCAGGTTCCCACCCTTTTCTTCTCCTCCTCCCAACTCTCCCTCTCCATCTTCCAGGCGGCCCTCTCTTCTGCGAACTTATCAACCTTCCCCTACAACTCCTCCACCTTTTCCTGACTTCCCTCCTTTACTTATCGTCGATACAAAGATCCAACCCGGCGACTTAGAATCAATGCCTTGCTTCCAAATTCCACCATAGTCCTCACTAGATGATCTGGCTCCATACTGTCGATAGAGTTGATGAATAGCTCCGGAAGATTGATGTCGATGTCCTTTCTAACAGACATTTCCGGTAGTTCAATCAAACCGAATTCTGGTCCTTTGGTCCCACTTGATGACCCCGACCCAAGTAACGCAACCCTGACCTTCTTCAAGTCTTTACCCTTACCGAGTCGAGGCGGTAGTTCAGCCTTCCTTTTAGTGCCGCCATGCACATGCACCTCAACCATCGACTCCTGTAAGTTTGGAACATCAGTGTTCCCAACTGTTTTTGCCTTCGCGGCCATCTCCTTCCGTAGTGCTTGAAAAAGCGTCAAGTTCTTCTTCCTGGACTGAGCCATATGCCCTACAAAAATGTACCAACATCCGATTAAGTCAACTTAGAAACATCAAAACAGATACCTTCAATATCAATAATCGGGTGAACCGAATTATAAACCCTAACTAGGCCCTTAGTGGGCAACTTATCAGAAAACTTCATCAAGACCTCCACCACCTCCTTATCCTCCACCGACAACTCGTCGGTGCCCATATCCTTGTACCGAGAAGGGGTTCCCGTCCAATTAAACGAGAATTTTGTACTCCTATCTGCATTAAGGAAGTAAGATCTGCCCTCCTCCTTTACCACAACCTTAAAGTAACCGTCTTTGAAGTGCTTGAAGGACTATGAGAACGCGTCCAATCTGCTAATACTAGGACGACTCACCAAGGATAACCAAGTAGTCGGCTGACGGGGCCTAGTGTCATAAAAATACAAAAATGCATGAGGAAAAGGTTGTAGATACAATGATTTGCACAAAACACGAAAAGCTTGCATGTAGGCCCAACTGTTCGGATGGAATTGTGTAGGTGCCACGTTGAGCTCACGAAGTACTCCCATGGTGAAGTCATCCAACGGCAATCTCAAATGCAGCTGGGAGAAATGACACATATACATATAAAAGAACTTCTCGGTCGCCCCCTCCAAGGAAACGATACCCTGATTCATACGTTTCGCGATAACAGGGGTGTAGTTCAACCAAGAGTTTAGTAGACACGACCACCAAAACAAAGACGACTGATTACGGACATCAGTCGCTATCCATTCGTAACCGGCCTTGGCCGGCAAATTACTCTCCGCCATTTCTTCAGGAGGGTCTTCTCGCACCTCAGTCACCGTCTTCATCGGAATTCTGCCCACCATAGCCGCTGGGCTACTACTCTCCTCCTTAACTTGTCTACCTACACTCCTCCCGGACTCCATACTCTCACTACTTGAAGAAGATAACGACACATTATCACTACTACTAGACATACCTTTTTCTGAAAAGATGACAGCAGGATCTAGGAACTAGTTGGACAAGTATAACGCACGCAAAGTCTCTGATTATGAAATTCTCGCAAATGAACCAACAAACATAAACCCATCACAAAATTCACATTTATAATGGTGAATCTCAAACGATATAACTTCTTCCCGCCAAAAATCACAACCCATACCAATCGGCACAGGCACACCAAAGGCTATGTGTATCAAAAACGACGGCGCAAAAACCCCCTTTGATTAGACCTCTGACATCCCTTCACCTGCTACCAACCTTTTCCCGCCTTTAGCCTTAACATTGTTCATCACACTTAAAGGCTGGGGAACTGGTGTACCACACCTAGCCGGTCCCGCTGGCATATCAACACATATCATCCTTGACCGATATACCTATATCAGCAAAGGCTGGGGGACTAGTGTACAACACCGAGCCAATTTAACCAAGTAATAATAATAAACGATCACCATACCTACACGTAAAATCATTCAGGTAACCGGCCTAGGCTGACCTAAGCCTAACTGGCCTGAACCGGTAACATAAGACACTAAAAGGAATAACCCGCCTAGGACAACATATGAGCAATAGCAGCACAAGCTGCCAAAGGGAGTAGTCGGTTTATGCTGACCACCTTAAGATGCTTAGTGAAATCAAAGCCCCCCTGATATCCAGTGAGCCCCTAATAGTCGAGACTAAGGGCCTAGGCCCACACTAAGGCTCAGCCCATGGGATGGGTAAACGTAATTAATAATCTATAAATATACATGGACCCCACAAATTAAAGGTACGCATTTATTACTTCATTAATCACTTGATTTAACTTTTTGAGAGCTTTTGGTTGACTTAAGCTTCGGAGTCCCTTCTGCATGTAACCCCTCCCGGGTCTAAGCCGATATTTGTCAAATGGGAAGAGGCCAACTAAGGAGATAGCGGACTATATGGGTAAGGTGACACTTGTGCCTAACTGATCTTATTGTTCTCTGCAGGAACACATATTTTTATTGTTTAATAGTTTTCTTATAATGATATTTTTATACTGACAATAATTTATATTTTTTACGTTGACAACTTTAGTATATATGGTTTTAATTTTGAGTCACACATTAACAATCATATATTTATTATATTTTTAAGAATTATTGTACACTTTTTAATATTCATATATTACGTATCATATCCTAATATTTTGAAAATAAACGTATCGACATATCGGATACATATCGTATCCGATACAAGTATCGTATCCGTACATCGTAAAGAAACACATTTTTTTCTAAAATATATGTAGTTAAATCTATTTATTTTCAATTTTTATAATTTACAAATATAGAAAAAAATAAAGACATAAAATAAGTACAGTATATGCTATAAATAACCAATAATATTATTAAAAAAAAAGGGGGGAAATATCACTGTTCCTGAATAACAAATGTGGTGAGTCTATAAACTCACATCAGCATCTTTTCAACTATTAATAAATATAACATTTTATTAGACAAAAAATTAAAAAAAGAACATGATTTTCAAAAATATAAAACATTATTGGAATATTAAAATTTGAAAAACAATTATTAGAATTATAAATAAGTCTTAAATAAGTTTTAAGTCAACCCATATCTGTTTACGAACATTCAATTAATTACTCAATACATTCTTCTTTTTTAATTAAATTATTTAAACTTTTTTTTAATTGTGTGACATGGTAGCTTAAATAATTCTATCGCTTTTATCGCTTTTATAGAATTTATAATTCTGTCGCTTTTATAAATTGAATATAATTCTTAAATTTTATAGTTAAATAAAATACAATTATTTGAAATATTATTAGAATATAATTATTAAAAAAATTTAATAATTATATTCTAAAATACTAGTATTTTTAAAAGTAACATTTAAAATTACTATAAATATTAGAAAAAATTTTAAAAAATATATTGTATTTCTAAAATTGAGATTTAAATATAAATATTTATATTTTAATATCTAAAACACAACAAAAATATTAAATGTTTTAGATTTAAATGTCAACTTTAGAAATGTTAGTATATTGTTGTAAAACATTTAATAATTATATTCTAATAATATTTTAAATAATTCTATTCTATTTAACAATTAAATATAGGAATTATATTTATTTTATAATAAAATCTAATAATTTATAATTTAATTTCAAAAATAATTAATAAAAATATCAATTTAAATAAAAACATTCCTATAATATTTACAAAAAATATATTTTTTCTCAAGTGAGAAGGGACAAAATTGCTTCATTTTAACCAAAAACTAAGATTAAATTGAACTAAAATAAAAAATATAGGGAATAAATTGAAAAAAATAACAAATATAAGGACTAAAGTGAAAAAAAAGAATTAATACAACCACAAACTAACACGCGACACTAAATTTGACAAGTGGCACGATGTTGACTTGACACGTATATAGTTTTTTTAAAATTTAAATTTTAAAAAAATTAAATATAAAAAAAATCAGGAGCTGACACGTCATATGTATTGCTCACTAACAATAATTTTTTGAACACCGTTAACAAAAATGACTAAATTAACCAAAAATAGAGGTGGCAATGTGGGCTTGGCCCTGCACCAGGCCACATGCCCACTAGAAAAACGCGGGGCGAGCTAAGACATTAAGCTCGTTGGCTCGCAAAAGTTCGGCCCGCATAACCCACTACCCACAAGGATTGGCCCATGGCCCATGACCCACATTAATAAATAAAAAAGAAGTTGAACTTGTGTATAGTGGTTACTTTTCTTTTAGACTTCTACATGAACATTTCAAATTCTTGTATAAGTGGAGAAAACAAGTGTTATGTATTTTTGAGTGTGCTAAAATTTGAAAAATACATCGTATATGTCAAAATATGAATATGATGAAAATGTTGAATTGTTAATTTCTCATCCAATCCCCAAAGTCTATCTTTACTTAATTTTATGAAGTTGTTAAAGTTTTTCAATTTATTGAATATCGAAAGCTTTACCATAATTTTTTTTTTCTTAGAAAAAAAATTGGGCTGTCAGCAAGTGAGAACTTATGTACGACGGTCGAAACTTTTCAACCCGCATTTTCAACACGTTGCAGGTCAAGTACGGGACAAGCCTAAACGGGCCGAACCGGATTGTATTGCTACCTTTAACCAAAATTGATGAAAATAAGAACCTAATTAAATAACGACAATGAGAACCAAATTGAATAAATATAACGAAAATAGGACCATATTTTAAAAAAAATATAAATAATAAGATAAACTATTTTCATTCTTTTAATTTTATGTTTGGCTGCTATAGTATGTGGGCATAGAGCAAAATTTGAGTTTGTAACATAAAAAAACATTTTTGAACTTATTGGACACAAAAATGAAAAAAATAAATAATTAAAAATTTGGATGAAAAATCTGTGGGTAGGTTTTATACCATGGTTGTAAAGAAAATCTAAAATATTTGAAAACATACACCTCTAGAAACGACCCAAATACTTTATCTTAATTCATTGACAATTGTCCATTTTCCAGGTTTTTTAGTAAGTTTATTTTCTTTTAAACATGGCCCAAGATCTGCACTGAGATCCAATAGGATTTTTGAAATTTTAAAAAAATATATTTAAGTTATTTTCTTTTCGTTTTTGTAAAAAATGGTTGAATTAGAGGTTATATTTTTAAAAAAAATATATAGATTTAGTATTGTATTTTTAATTATTTTAGGTGTTATATGAAAAAAATAAAAAAAATAAGTTATTTTATTTTATTTTTGAATTTGTTGAGTTAAAAATAGATATAGTATTGTGTATTAAGTTATTTTAGGTGTTATTTGAAAAAATAAAAAAATAAATGTTATTTTGTTTTCTTTTTAAATTTGTTGTGTTAAACATAGATATAGTATTATGTATTAAGTTATTTTAGGTGTTATTTGAAAAATTAAAAAAATAAATGTTATTTTATTTTCTTTTTGAATTTGTTGAGTTAAAAATAGATGTAGTATTATCTATTAAGTTATGTTATGTGTAATTTGAAAAGATAAATGTTATTTTATTTTCTTTTTCAATTTATTGAGTTAAAAGTAGATATAGTATTGTGTATTAAGTTATTTTAGGTGTTATTTGAAAAAATAAAAAATAAATGTTATTTTCTTTTCTTTTTGAATTTGTTGATTTAAAAATAGATATAGTATTGTGTATTAAGTTATTTTAGGTGTAATTTAAAAATATAAAAGTAAATATAATCCTTTTTTAAATTTGTTGAGTAATTGTTTTTTATAATAATGATTTTGGAAAAAAAAATTATGAATTATAATAGAAGTAACAAAAGTAAAAACAATTAATGTATAATGTTTGAGGTCTCCACCTTTCTACCAAGGCAGTCATTAAACCATGGTCAACCTTTAAATGTCTCAATTTTGCCATACTGCCAAACCCTGCATCCTGTAGTACAAACACAATACTTGGATGTGGTTCAGGCATGGAGTTATAGTAAGATGACAATGCTCCCTTCTGCGTCCTCAACAACCAAGTAACATACGTGATTATATAAAAACTTAGGTGTGTTAATAATAAATGAAGTTCACATACCCAAGAAAAAATGTATGCAGCCCTGTGCTCTTGTTGTCTCCATAGCAACATTTAGTTTATCTCTATCTAGGTTTGTGTCAATACCAACAATTTAAAACAACAAGTTTTAACCTTTATAGATGATGCAACACTTAAGCAGGGAAATGTTAGCTGTTGGATTATTGAAACAAATGTTATCCCTTAGATTGAGGTTGGTGCATTGTCATGTTAAGGGTGATTAACGTGAATATGCCTACCTGCAATTTGGGCACTCATTCATGTGTATAGATCTTTTCAGAATGATGGTGACTAAAGCTTGTATGATGGTGACTAAGCGGTGCATCAAACTAGTTTATTGGAAGTAGTCTTCATAAAAAAAACAAAAACATAACAACACTCATACAAATTTGGGGACCAATGTCCAAATATGTGGGGAGTTGGGTTAGGGTTTTTGTACACATTGTTCACAATTTGCAAATTATGAATGACCATGTTCTTTGTATCCAATATGGAAAAAAAGTAATTAGGGTCCTTATGAATAAAAACAAAGTCAATTGGTATCAGTCTTAACGGAAAAATATATGGCACCACCACTGACTCATATGTCGGGAGCCATGTGGAAATAAGTGGTAATTTGCGTTGGGTCTTTTCTAGAAATTGTGACAGTTTTGTAACTTATAGACAAGATGTTTTATGTAGACAATATAGATAAAAGATTACATTGAGTCCTTATGAACACCAAAATACTTCATTGGAGTCAGTATTGAAAAAATATGATACAAAAACTGTAACAAACATGTGGGGAGCAATGTGCAAATAAGTGGAAAGTTGCAATGGAGTTTTTGCCCACAAAACATGTACTTAGTAGTAAAAAAGGCTAAAAAATGAAGTCAAGATTTGGACCTTTTTGGATTTTATTTGTTGTCTTAATGATTTCATAGAAATCATATATAAACTCAATTCTATAGTATTTCATGCAATAAAGCCAATGACATAAGTTTGGAATACAAACAAAAAAAAATATTTAGGTTCAGATAAAGTGCCCACAAAACAGGTACATAGTAGTAAAAAAGGATGAAAAATAAAGTCAAAATCATGACTTTTTGGATTTCATTCGTTTTCTTATTGATTTGATAAAAATGTTATATAAACTCAATTCTATATTATTTCATGCAATAAAGCCAATGGCATAAGTTTCGGAGACGAAAAAAAATTATTTAGGTGCAGATAAATTGTCCACAAAATAGGTACTTAGTAGTAAAAAATGCTGAAAAATGAAGTCAAGATCATGACTTTTTGGATTTCATTTCTTGTCTTAATGATTTCATACAAATGATATATAAACTTAGTTCTATAGTATTTCATAAAGTCAATGGCATAACTTTCAGAGACTAAAAAAATTATTGAGGTGCATATAAAGTGCCCACATAACAAGTACTTAGTACTTAAAGAAAAGTTCAATTTAACACAAGAACGTTGTTACATTACACACATTGATCTCATTGATGGAAATTAACTAATAATCATAAATAAAAGAAAACAACTTATTTAAACTTCTCTCAACACATAAAGAACTAAGGTTTAATCATCAACATTATTGTCTGCAGTTGAGTTTGTTGCATCCAAATTGTCACCTTCATGAGGATGTAAGGTTATGGAAAGCTTCATTGGAAGATTATGTGGGAGTGGAAGGAAGAACTTAACCATGTCGCGGACATCGTCATCCGTAACAAGCTGAATTGTTTCATTTTGGTCCCATCGTCCTAACACAGGCTTGTGAAATCATACATCTTTTACCCTTCTTCCCTAACTGCAACAATGATAGCTTGCAATTTCTTCCTTCAACATCTGTAAATTCATAGTAGTCGACAAATAAAAACCACAATTTATGCGACCTTCATAGTTAAGAAAAATTAGAAAACTATTGTGAATGTTATTTTCGTAATGGATCAACATCCTTGTTTTGCTAATAGCCAACTATTATTGTGAACTGAAACGAAATAATAATTTGTAAGCGCCTTCGTTGACGTGGTAAACTTAAATAAAGCTTGATTGGCATTCATCGTGCATTGTGTATTTCAACTGTGGCCATCTACCTCCAGAAATCTATTTTCAATGAAACTATTAAAGTTGATGTCACATGATGGACAAGGCAAGCTAGTGTCTCCTTTGCATCAGTAAAGACAACCATGATCCACATCCATAGAGGTTTCGGGTTGTCCAAACTTATTCACATAATAATGGACAAGGCAAACAGAGATGGAAGGGATGGAGTTCCATTCGAATTATATGAAGAATACAACCAGACCCCACACTAGGAATTCCCAAACATATATGACCACAACAAAATGTTGCATGAAAACTTTGAGCACGATGTCGGTACACTGACCCAAGGAATGAGGTTCCAAACAAAGGAACAACTTCTAGATGCTTTAAACAAGTACCACATAACAAACCATTGCACCTACAAAACCATACACTCAAACACAACAAGATTGAGGGTGCAATGTGTACAACAAATGTGTCCTTGGAAATGTCAGACAATATTACATACAAGGGACCAAGTGTGGGAAATCAGAAAGATTGAATGTATGCACACACGTGCCACACAACTCATAACGCAAGACCACATGCACCTAGGCTCAAGAATAATTTCTTAACATGTAAGACAAATGGTGGAGTTAGACTCATCCACACCAATTACAACAATAATTTCTTCCATCCAGACCTCTATGGGGTATAACACAACCTACAGAAAGGCATGGTTGGTGAAACAGCAAGAAATTGAAGATGTGTATGAAAACTAGGAACATTCTTACAACTGATTGTCGTTCCTACTACAAGCTGTGCAAACTTATTTGTTTGGGTTTGTATACAAGTTGAAAACCAGTCCAATTACAAATGGGGAGGAGGTCCTAGAAAACCAACAACACTTTCGAAGAGTGTTCTGGACATTCAAACCATGCATTGATGGCTTCCCATTTTGCAAACCAATAGTGCAAGTGGACGAAACCTTTCCTTTACAGAAGGTATAGGGGCACCCTTCTAGTAACTGTTGCACAAGATGGGAGAAAAAACATTTCCCTATTGCATTTGCTATAGTAGAGGGTGAAACTGCCGAAGCTTAGTTTTTTTTCCTTAAAAACGTAAAGAGGCACATTACGCATCAACAAAAATTATGTTTAATGTCAGACAACCACAACTCAATCATTGTAGTATTCAACAGACCCAATAGTGGCTAAAGTGAAGGGAATTGCGTGTAGGTTTTTTGTATTCGACAATTGCATAAAATTTTACAAAAAGATTCAAGAATACAACTCTGAAAAAGGAACTCGTCAACATGGGTAGGCTATTATATGTAAAAATTTGTCTTTTTCATTTTTTTTGGCTGTTAATTATTCACCCCCATTATTAGAAAATAATTTGTTCTTAAAATTATATTTGCAGTGTACGCACTAACGGGACCATGCTGCAACTACTACTACAACATCATTAGAGAAGACAACCAAGAAGTAGCAACTTGGGTATACTAAATTCTAAGGGAGCAGTGGTGTCTTGCTTACGACAAAGGACGAAGGTGGAGTCACGTAACAACAAATCTGGCTAAAGCAATAAATTATGTCTTGAAGAAGACAAGGAATATGTCAGTTTCTTCCATATTATTAGCCACATACACCAAGTGCAACACATACTTCACTAAAAGAGGCAAGCAAATAACTGCAATGGTGAGTGTCGGTCATGCGTACTCTAAATATGCGACCAACTTCCTACAAGATGCGGACTCCAAGTGAAACACGCATCAGGTCGTTGAATTTGATAGAAATACCGCAAGATTCAGAGTGGAGGAGATGGTGAATCCCAGAGAAGTGCGTTGTGTAGGAAAATTTGTAGTCAGATTAGATGAAAGGTGGTGCGATTGTGGAAAGTTCCAAAAAATCCATATACCCTGTTCACATGTTATTGTAGCCTGCAAGCATACACATCACGACTTTAACATGTACATAAGTCCCCATTATAGGTTGCATTTCGTCATGAAAGTATATGACAATTTGTTTGGCGAGTTAAGACATGAAGAATATTGGCCATCATACCAATGACCATAGCTTTGGCCTCATCCTGCCACAAAAAGGAGCGAGAGGGGTCGTCCTAAATCAAATAGAATTAGGATTGAGATGGACATTAGGGAAGGAAGACAATCATGAAAGTGTGCTTATTGTAGAACTGAAGGATACACAAGAACTCATTGTCTTAACAACCTCGCACTTAGATGATCCACATCGAACCACTTACTTTTTGTTGAACTTTTAATTGTGTTCAATAAATTTATCCTTGATTGAATTCAATGGTATATCTTTTGTTATTATCTTCTATTGCTACTTATTTTACATAAACCAAAAACAAATGACAAAATTATTTAAAATACAATAATGAAATCGTTTTAAATTATTTTAGTTATTTCCTTTATTTTTAAATTATTTTTTACAAATTTGTAATGTTTATAATATACAATTTTTTAAAATTACCCAAAATTAAAAGAAAACTATAATTTCAATAATTATAAAAGAAACTCTTGAATTAAATTGACTTTTATATTTTCAAATTACACCTCAAAAAACTTACTACACAATACTAAATCTATTTTGAAATTAGGTTTTTAACTCAAGAAATTCAATGAAAGATTTAATTACATTTACTTTCAAATTTTTTCAAATAATATTTAAAATAACTAAATACACAATACTAAATTTTTTTTTAAATTTGAACTCAACAAATCCAAAAATAAATAAATAACATTTACTTTGATATATTTCAAAAATACGCCTAAAATAACATAAAATGCAATAAAAAATATATTTTTAATATATATTTTTAAGTAAAGAAATTATAAAAAAAATATTTTTTATCTCTAATTCAACAATTTTTTAAATTTATTTTTTAAAAAAATTCAAAAATTCAAAAATCCTAATTCTAATTTACTTCAAAAAGATGAGAAAAAAAATTAAAAACCCAATTCAGAATTCGGGTCTCTGGAGACCGGATTCTAACTAGGAAATAAAAAAAAATGACAATTGGAAGGTTGGAATTCGGTCCCTAGGAGCCGAATTCCCACCTAAAAACAAAAATTGTGCTATCACCGTAAGCACAATATTCTATACAGGTAAATAAATGAAGGAACCGTGCTACTGAGGAAAAAAATCATAATCTGACCTTAGAAGGATGAAAAATCATTATTAAGAGGTTTTATTTTCAAAAGGTTTGATTTTTATTATTTCTCCCTTTTTTTTAGTTTGATTTTAATCATTTTCTTATGTGTGAGCCAACCTGTGTCGATGTTGCTAGGTTTGTGTGTTCTTGGGATCTAGTGGTGGTTTTTTTCTCCTCTCTGTACCGACATTTCATTGGTATATTGTTGATAAGTACAAAATAGTTGGTGCTCACCAATATTTTGGAGACGGTTTTGTTGAAAGTTTTGATTTCAGAACTTACTAGATGTCGTGTGATAAACTAATTGTTGGGTGGTATGGAATTGTTTGAGAAAATGGTTTTTAAAACCAGAAAGTGGTGAGAGAACCAAACAAGATCATTATTTTCTTCTAAAAAGTGTTTTTTGCTACAAGTTTTAACATGAATTGACTTGAAATTATATGGGAACAGGTCTTCGCTGCTACTCATATGCTTGGAGAAGCATGGAAGAAATGGTTCTAGGGAACAAATGATGTTGTTATGCATTTTATTTGGGTTTTTGAGGTAAAAAACATATGATGTTGTATATTTCCTAAAAATACTATTTTGATATATGTAGTAGTGAATGTGGTTCTGCATGATCTTGCAGGATGCCAAGAATAAGAATGTGGAGCATATATTGATACTTCTTGGGGATCATCTTTACCGAATGGACTATATAGACTTTGTATAGGTATAAATGGTATAAATTTTCATCTAAAATTACAACTCAT
>Ga0099822_1005311_pt1 | contig 16804 bp, 11 predicted proteins | sample CowpeawhiteBW_FD_76839 | JGI IMG/M metagenome (GOLD analysis project Ga0099822, IMG submission 76839) | Root nodule microbial communities of legume samples collected from California USA - Cow pea white BW | ecosystem: Host-associated > Plants > Roots > Nodule | place: USA: California | collected...
AATTATATAATATGGTTTATAAAATATAATAACACAAATATCTAACCCTCTAACAAGACACAAAAAAAAAAAAAAAAAAAAAAATTTTTAATAAAAAAAAAAAAAAAAAAGTGAAAAAAAATTTTTTTTAAAAATTTTTAAAATTAAATATTAAAAAAAAAAAAAAAAAGAGATGATAAAAAGGAAAAAAGGAAGAAAAAGTATGTTTTTAATTATCACATCCCACATCTCATGAGCCCAACAACCCAACATAATTTTGTCCTCAATCTTTGTTTTTCTACCCTTTGTTCCTAATAGAGAAAATAGTGATATGATTCTAATAATTAGAAGCAATATCTCTTCCAATGATGAGAATCAATAGTACTGATGATGATTGATATTTTGCTTTGATTTATTGTGATTTTATTCCCGTAATGTACTTCTATCATGACCAATTCTTTCCTTATATTTTTCATTACAATTAAGGCTAGGATTATATTGGTATTTCAATGTGTGGATATAAATACACAGTTTGTAATATGAAAAAGGGGATCATATCGAAAAAAAAATATTCTCTACACAACTCTACTTCTTTCCCATCACCACTTACACATACTCATTTCCTTTTTATCTCTCTTTTGAACAAAAAACATATTGAAGAAGGTAAAAAAAAAAGAGAAAAGGTAGTTGTAATGTAAATAAAAAGAGTGAGATTGATAGAGAAGAAGAGGAATTGAAGAGTTTGCAAGGTACGTCACCCCTTTTTTCTTTATTTGTGAACCTCAATTTTATTATATTTTGCTTTAATATTGTCCGTGTTTACTTTTACACATAACTTTGGCATTTTATGTTAGGCACATTATTTTCTACTATTTACAAATATTTTACTCTAAACGTAATAAAAAAATGTTTTTCCTTATTTCTTTTAGTGTTTGTCCAACAGCTCGTGTCGTGTGACACCCATTTTCAAATTTCTTTTTTTTCTAAAAAGATAAAAAAATATATAAAGAACCAAAAATAAAAAATAATTTTCTTTGTTTACCTTTGGTGTTTGTCTAGCCGTTTGCGTCGCGTGACACCTATTTCCAAATAATTCAAATCATTTTCCAAATAATTCAAAATTACAAAAAAAAACATAAAAAATGGTTTTCAAAATTTTCAAAAAAATTCAAATCATTTTCCAAATATTTTTTTTGAAAAGAAATACATAACCTTAATTCTCCATTGTCAATAGAGATAGTAGGAATAAGGATTTATCCTTGTTGGGCCCAAAAAACCAAAAAATTATTTTTGTTTCTTTTATGCATTATTTTATTAATATTATTTGGGGAAAATAAACATTTTGAAATAACCACATCCTTTTGCACGTTTAATTAAAGGTATGGTCTTAGAATGGACGTTGTGGGATGCTAATATCGACTTCCGAACCCAAAATCTGATTTTTTGCAAACATTGTCTTATCTTTTTGGTTTTTCCATTGTTTTCCAAAATAAACTACGGTGGCTACTCCAAACTCTATTTTTTTTCAAATTTTATTTTTGGTTCGCCATCCTGTCACGAATTTGGTTGACATAATGATATTTAAAATAACAGTAGCTACATGTGAAATTATGCTTTATAAATAAATATTACTATTTTATGACTACAATTATTTAAGTGGATATTTCTAAATTTTTTATGGTTTCAGATGAAACTGAAATTGTTAGAAATAATGGTTGGAGTTGGGTACACGAATAATATTATAATAATAACAAAAAATTATGATTTCCTGATCATAATTGTGTTTTAAAGTATGCAACTTTTGGATTATGGTCAAGGATTGTTAGAGGATGTTTTGTCATATTGTTTTTGGAGGTTTTAGGATAAAGAGTATTTTCTATGATAAGAGTAAAATGGTGTTGTTATTGGTTTAAAGATGTTCTTTATATATTATTTAGTGCAAAAGTTTTGGTGAGTTAAATGTTGAGTTATATATTAAATCCTTGAATGTAAGGAAATAATGTTTGGGTTATGATATGATGATGATGGATGATTAATCTTATGATGATGATGTACGGTTAATCTTATGATGATGATGTATGATATACTTATGTGTACATATGTGATAAGACAATATGAATTCTCTAATAACTGTAAAGCCAAGATGGTTTTTTAACCTAGGGGACTTTGTTGAGTCAGGGTAAAAGGGTTTACTTCAACCACAAGTCTTTGGCAAGAGCTTAGCAAGAGTGCTCTTACCCAAGACTTTGTTGAGCGGGTAAAGTTGTTGCTTGTAAGTCTATGGAAAGCATGGTAAAGACCCTTTCCAAGAGATGTTGTTGCACAAGAAAGGTTAAGTGGCAAGTTATGAGAAAATTTCATAACGTTTGATATTACTTGGTGGTAATAGGTTAATATTTGCATGTTGTGGATTTGGTAACATGTGATGGGTTGTTATCTTGGTTGAGGTTATGCATATATTGTGATAACGGAAGGTGATTTGTATATTGGTAATATATTATTGTATGTTGTTTTATCTGGTTAGCTCACCCTTGCATTTTTGTGGATGTGGTTTCCACCTACGATGATCGTATGACTGGTGTTATACGGAGGTAGAGTGACATTGTAGATGATGGTAATAGTGAAGAACTTGGAGATTGAATTGGGAAGAATATTTTGAATGATTTTTTTTTATTTCTAATGTTTTTGGAACAATTTTATTTTTAGAAATAATGTATATGTTATACGAGAATCAAGTTAGACGATTTGTTTTTTTGGATGTTTATTTTAATGACATAGAGGAAAGTCTTTCTTAATGAAAAAAATTTCTATCTACTAGTAACACCCTAGGCGGATTGTACTTGGTACAGTAAACATAATCAAATAAAAAGAAACATTCATTTGATATCATTCCCAAACGTGGGAAAACTCAAAACTTTATCGAATCATTTAAAATGCAAACCAATAAATCCCAATTACATTATACAAGTCTAAAATCCAAAACCATCTTATAGTAAAATCACAAAAATATTCCAAAACACATAAGTAAAATCCCCAAGCTAGCCCTCAACTCTGTCTCTATGCCTCGCCAACATCACCTGAAATCATATATGCTCTCGTGTGACAAGTCACACGATTATTGCCAATTACAAACAAAAAGGGTTAGCTAAACAAAATAAAACATACATAAATAAATACAATAACACATATCTACTTATCATAGCATGACTCAAATTACACTCCCATACATCACATGCTTCGATTATATATATACACATGCATTCCCAATTAAGACCATGCCAACACTTGAATTTAACAAGGAATCAATTATGCTCTTAGGGAACTAAAAAAAGAAACCAAACATTGCATACAACTCCTGCAAGGTCTTAACTTACCTCGCCAGCCCCTACATTAGTCCCTTTACTTCAATTCCCTCTTCCCAACTCAAGTTTACCATCATCACATAACCATATCCCACACATTAGACTCACAACAAAAACTACAGATTCATATTGCATCAAAACAATATGCATTTAAAGGAAAATTCCAATAACAACCCAATTTGCACCAAGACACAATAAAACATGTTCCCTGTTCTACACTTGGTGTCGCTTAGCGATGTATACCTGCCGCTAGGCGATGCATCAGGACTCATGGTAGAATCGAGATTTCTTCACCTACGATAAATCCAAAATCCCAATTGTGCGACCCATTCACCCCTATTTTACAGAACATCATTCAATTAAGTTTTCAACGTTCTTACATGTGTAATTGCATTCAAACAAACATGTTTGAAAGGAAAGAGGCAATCGAAGCTCGTGCACAAAAAAAACTAGATAATTTGAAAGTAAAGCAAGTAGTACAACTCCCCTTACCTAGAATTCCCACTCCAAAAGCACTCCTAGAGTTCTTACTTCTACATAAATTGATCTCCCCTTTGCCACTACTTCTAGGCACCCTTTCTATCCTTCTAAACTTTCCTTAGGTCAAACTTTATTGCTCTCTCAAGTCTACCCTAGCAGATACACCAACCTTTCTCCTTTCCTTCACCAATTCACTCTCTCACTTGATTTTCTGGCCCTAACACGCCCCAAGCGCAATGATTCAAACCCAAGACCCCACAAACGCACTAAACACTCTTAACCATTTGAGCTTTCCTTGTTCCTTATTATGATTTAACAAACCAATTCTTTTAGATGTACCTCTATTCCACAATTATTGATAATTAAATATTTGTTCTTTTATTTAACCAGATCTTGCGAGTAGATCCTAACAGGGTGTTACAAAAGAAGCAAGAAATAGGTTAGGCTAGCCGAAACCCTAATTTCATCTTTTGGACATGTCTGCTCCTCCATCAGGAGGCTTATTCTTTTTCTTCTTCTCTAGAGACGATGACTAGATCTATTCAAAACTTAGTCTATGTCGCATGCTCAATGTAGGTGATGGATGGGGTGAGCAATGTGTATAACTATATCTATGATTTTTTTTGTTTGGGTGGTTGTGATTCAATATTGATGAATGATTGAGAAGAAGGTTGGAGTTATTTTATGTGAGTTGGCTGAATAAGGCGAATGAAGGTTTGGAGCGTGATTGTTCTATTTGTTGTGTGTTCAGAAAAATAGATAAAGATGGTGTTATGGAGGATGGAAAATGGTAGAGATGAAAGGAGAATGGTGTTCTCTATTCAGATGTGAAAGTTTGGTGATGATGGAAGAGGAAGTAGCGTGAGGTGTGGGTTAGGAATGTAGGGATGATGGTAATGAAAAGGTGATCCAAATGATGGTGATATGGAGGGTGTAGTGTCTCTAGAGGTGAAAAATGTGTGGGTATGATGAAGTTGTGATGATATTGTGAGGCATGGATGAAGGTAATGGATATGTGTTTGAAAATTGTGATTAAAAGGGACGTGATGAGGTCATTGTAGACAAGAACGGTGAGGCAGAAAACGTGAGATGAAGACGAAAACATGTTGTGTTGTAGATTTTGGAGATGTTAATTGTGATTGTTGTTCGAGGTGAGAATAAGGAGTATGGAGTGGTGGTTTTCTAAGTTGAGTAGAAGGAGTTGTGTCTGTTTTTTTTTTCTTGACAGTGAGGGAAGAATTGATAATATACATTCATATTTGAATGCCTAATGATGTATTCAGATATATAAAAACATACATTCAGATATATAAATACATACATTTATATGCATGCATTCATGATTTTGTATGTATTTGAATGCATTCAAATGATGTACTAAATGCATTCAAATACATACATTTCTTATGACATAGGATTAGAAAAGAATATTTTAATGCATGCACTCAAATGCATACATTTATGATTATGATTCATTTTGAATATTTATGTGATTGATTATTGTTGTTTCATTTTTCAAACATTCTTATACCATGTTTCCTCATTTAAAAAATTATGTGTGAAAATATTTCCTAATTTCAAAAATATTTTTTATGTATTTCCTCATTTCAAAAATATTTTATTTCAGAAAGGTTCTGATTTTATTTTCAAACAATTTCAAATATTTCTAAGTTTTCACCAAAATTTGAAAATTAAGTGCTACAAGTTATAAAATATTTCTTAAAATGTTTAAGCTACATCTCCTTCCCAAACCGGCCAATACCTATTTATATAAATCATTGGTTAACCTACAATTTTAGTTCCCTTTTCCTTCTTGACCTAGAATTTTCTGGAGATCGTGAGTTCAAATCAAAAGGTCATTCCCTCTTATTAAAGGAAATCTTTGAAATTTGTCTTTACGTTAAGAGACACAACAAATTACCTAATCATGGGAAGTCAACACTTACACCATCTTCAAGTGAGTATACCTATTAGTTTCCACTAACCAAAGAACTAGAGTCACCCTAAATTCCTATCTAGTTTCCATATTAGTTTCTCAACCCACAAATCATACCAAATATAGCGAGGATGACGTTTTTCAACTACAAATTCTTTTTTATGCTGACAAAAAGGGCAAAAGTAAAGAGAGAGAGAGAAAGAAAAAGAGATAAAGAGGATGAATGCAAAGAAGTGGCAATTTTTTGAAGTTTTAAAGTTTTGTTTTCTGAAGTTGTTCAAAAGTTTTCTCTAGTTGGTCTTCAATTTCGTTCTTTAAAATTCTAGTTTTTAATTTTCTTAGAACAATTTACTGTCTTTTGACATATTCACATTTGCTTTGACTTATGGTTTATTTCAAAGGTTTTTATTAATAATTTATTGTGTGATAATCATATATTATTTGCTTTGATGACATGATCATTGTATATGTTGATACATAAAATCTCAAATGCCTATCTAAATTTATATGAGATGCATTACTAATAATGTGATATATTTTTATTGAACAAACATGTGCCCTGATATTCAATGATATACATTTATCTTGATGGGTTTTGTCATCATCAAAAAGGGTGAGATTATTAAAGTAGACGAGCTTCATTACCTAATAAGGTTTTTAATGGAGCTCCAACATGTGGCGGCTGGTAGAAACTCCATAGGCAGCGGAAATGGAATGGAGACAAGTGTTTAAGGCTCTTGTAGCAATGGTATTTGGAGTGGTTAAAGGAGAACTAGACTAGAAGCTTGGGTAGTGGAAGGTGGCTAGAGGAAATGTTGTAAACCTCTAGCTTAGGTGCTCTCAAAATAATAGAAGAGTGGAGTGATCTTAACACAATCATTCTATTAGAAATTTCAAGAGTAAACTCTACAAAGTGCCTTAGGACTCGCTTTTAGATAAGAGAAGGTCACTAATGCACATGCACATGAAATTGTGTTTGAAATGCAATGCAATCTTGGAGAAGAAGTCTCTCTCTTGACCCTTTGATGTGCAAGATGGCTTGGATGCGTGACATGTGGCATGACACTCCTTTGCAAGCCAAAGTCGCACCTCCCTTGTGGTGAATGGAGTGTCTCGGTCTATGCTCCCTATTGGGCTTGGATTAGCCCAATTAAAATCCAATGATCAAGTTTATTTAGCCTACTATTTATGAAAGCAAGGCCTAAACAATGGGCCTAATTTTAAAGACATTATAATGCTCAATCATGCAATCTCTTCATATCTTCACATCCTCTTTGGCCCACGAAAAGAGTAATTGAAGCCCATGAGAAGTGTGACCATTTTGAGGAAAGCCCATTTGAATCTTCTTTAGAATGCCCCTTGTTATTGGGCCTCTTGGTGGATTTTGGGCTTCAGATGCTTGTGGGCCATTGATTGGGCCTAGAGCATGATGGGGCCTAAAGGGTCTTCATTAATTTTGATGATAACAAAACAAAACTCTTCGATGCAAGTAAGTCTTTGGTTAGAAATGAAGAAACATTAAATGACTAAGAGGGAACAAGGTTGAGTAATTGATCAATATGCTTTGAAGATCAAAATATATGATATGTAATGTTACTTGTGTATGCTTAATGAATAATATTCATATATCATATATGTTAGTGGAAGTACACAAGTATTAGCATTAGAATAGTTTTAGCATTAGACAAGTCTAAGCAATAGACAATATCAAGATGTTAAATGAGTACAAAAATAATAATCACAAGGCTTGAGCATTAGACGATCCAAGTCATTAGACAACCCCTAGGTCTTTGAGTAACATAAGGTGTTGGACGACTAAGGTGTTAGGTGACTTAAAGGGTTAAATGACCCATCAGTCTTTTAGTAATACAAAGAATTAAACGACTAAAGTGTTAGATGATCTAAACAATAGAAAAAATTATAACGCACTTAGATATTCTGCTTAATGCTTTATTCTCTGGTAAATCATAATATAAATATCAGGATTTCAAACAGATAACTAATGTTATGAGCTATAACATTCAAGAAAATATCATGTTATAATTACATTTTGGAAGAAGAAAGTTTTTTAATCAAACGTTCAAATGAATTGAATATTACAAAATAACTGATGAACAAACTTTTTGATTAAAGTGTGAAATATTATTGCTCTAACAAATAAATTGCAAAAGCATATTGCACAATGTTTCCTTAACAAAAAAATTGTGAACATTGAAGAAAAAGTAAAATTCAAATCATATTTGACCTCATCCATAAAAGGAAAGAAGATATCCTGAAAAGTATCAACAAATTCAAAATTAAAGTCTTGAAAAATGTCATTGAAGATTCAAGATAAAAAATAAAAACTATGATGAAGAACTTCAATTCGAATTCTCAACGGTTACCGAGTGCAACATCTATATAAAGGATGCGAAGGCATACAAGAAGAACAATGAAGAAATTACAAAACATAAAAGTGCTTAGAAATTGTCATGTCTTTAGTGATTAATGAATTGGGTTGAGAGCTTACATATTGTAAATCCTTCACTGAGTGAAGTTTTAACTTGTGAGCTGAGTTGTACACGTAACATCGTAGCTGAATATTACTTATTTAAAATTAATATAATAGAAATAATAATAATCCACATTTATTATCGAAGTACTTTCCCCAAACATGGGAAAATTTTACATTTTATTACAAGCGTCACATTTTGAAAAACCATAAATCTATATAACGTCAACCAAATTCCAAAATTTACTAGAAACAAATCACTTATTACAAAAACATCACAAACATAAATCCGTGAAAAAAAAAAACCCGTGTTACCCCTCTTTGGCTCTAAGGATCCACTTGCTCACCTGCATCAACATTTGCTCCCATGTAACAAGTTACATGATCATCGCCAAACACACACAGATAGGGTGAGCTCAAAATAAAATACAATACAATATACATTACAATAACAAATTAAACTCTAACCCTTCTAATAACCCCACAATTCAGACCCAAGTAAACACATCTTCCTTTGAACACTTCTTGATTCTACACCCTTTGATAATTATATTGGTCGATTCTTCTTGCCACGAGTGTCACTCGCCCCTCCGACTACAGGCCACCATCTATAGTCTACATGGCAGAATGATCTTGTTACGGACTACAATCCGCAACACCAAGTGGTGTTCCCCAATATTAACCACCATTTGTATTTGTCTCAAGACTACCAAAACCACCAGGCTACACTCCATTGGACTTCCAAAACCACCAGGATACAACCTCGAGGGTCACGTGTTACCCCAATACAAGCTTCACTTGTAATTGCCCCCCCCCCCCCGAAAAATCATCGCCTCAAGACCTCCATCTAAAGTTGTGTAGAATCCTCCACCAATCCAACTCTACACCCCAAATTGCCTAGTGCTTCACACACGTCACTAGGCAGAAACTATATCCAGACCACCTGGCGAAAACCACACACCGCTAGACTCCAAGCGCCTTCTAGTACCTCTGCCAAACCACTTCCGCCTGGCGGGACCACCCCGTCCGCCAGGCGCCACGCGATTCCAGTGGCCACTGCCACTATTTTTGGTCCCTATCGCATGGCGGCTCATCCTGCATCGCCAGGCGCCATACTAGTAATGCCAGTGCTACTAGTTTTTGACCGTTTTAGGCAAGTTTAATCGAACCTCAAGCACTCAACACACAAAAGCATATCACAATCATGATTATCTAGTCATAATCATATAATTGGATCACAATTCAATACATTCACATAGTCAAGGGTTTCATAGTTGAGATCATGTCAATTATTATTTTAATTTCCTATACCCTTTTAATTTTTACCAACCAAAATAGACCACACTACATTTCCACCAACATTTTATTTTTTCACATAACAACAGTCTCCAAATCCGGCAATAAACACACCAGCAAATAACAACACACTAGTCAAAGCTAAACCATACTCTTACACCCATTTAGTCTCAACCATCACATAATGATTTAATTATCTTACATGCATGTATTTTCTTCCCACACCTTCTGCCTAATTAATCAATTTTATGCACAATATTTATAGATAATCCACCCATGGACACCCAACGTGAAATGAAATTCCAATGCCCATTGCATTGATGGGTCGCCTAGCGGTAGTTCATGTACCGCTTGGCGGTACATGCAATTCTGGAAAATCCTAGATTTTTCCTACAGTACGTGAACCCTAAAATCTTCAACGCTTTAGTGTTCAATCAAACATATACAGTTCATGCTGTTTCAAATTAAGATCACTTTCACAAACCCGAACCCCAATCAAAAACCAAGAATCATATGTTTTCATCCCAATCTCATCATGAACCCTAATTCCCTCAATCATGAAAAGATTCATACAATTTTTATCAAATCATACAATCTCAAACACGTAAACACACAGACAATTATACAATTCTATATAGGCTTCATCCAAACATCATCAACTTCACAGAAACTCAAAAGAAACAGCAAATTGGGAAAACTTGTTCGCGTCGCCTGGCGGGTCTTCAACAAGTAGTTTCTAAAAAATTCTAGAAACACGAACTTACGCAATTTTGGTAGAATCAAGACGTGTCATGCATTTCATACATCACATACTCATATAATTAAACGCAAAACACTAAGTGCAACTCCCCTAACCTAGATTCCTCGCTCCAAATGTGTTTCTAGCTTTCTCTTTGATCTAAGTTGTCCTTCCTTTGATCTCCCACACTCTCACCTTTCAATTCACTTTTAGTTCAGTTCTACAGTGCAAATTGGTGGTTGATACCCTCCCTTTTCCAACCCTAAAAACTAATTTAATTTAATTAAAATTAAATTAAATTCAAATCAATTCCTTGATTGGTCCTTAATAGCTAATCAACTCTAATTAATTCCTTTGTTTGCGTCCAAGTTCGTGGAACCTACATTTCAGCTCTTCACCTACACTACAAGAAATATCGTATTTATCGACGGATATATACTGACGAATATATATTCATTGGTAAATTACCATTACCGACAAACTTACCGATAGATACCCTTAGTTGTAATTACCGACAAATTATTTCGTCGGTATTGTCTCTATGAAGTTATCTTCTTAGTTACCGACGGATTAATCCGTCGGTAATGGTCAAATGAAATACGATACTTATGCACCAATGGTAGTGGCATAGTTACCGATGTATAGTATCATTCAGTAAAGTTCTCACTCAGATGAAATCGCATTTCACTTTCCTTTTCCCCCTAAATTGATTTTTCTTCCCAAAGCTTGAGCAAAACCCTACGCTGTAAAACCAAACCAATGGCAATCTGTCGGTAATGGTCAAGTGAAATACGATACTTATGCTCTGACGGTAGTGGCGTAGTTAGAGATAGATAGTATCCTTCAGTAAACTTCTCGCTCAGATGAAATCGCATTTCACTTTCCTCTTCCCCCTAAATTGATTTTTCTTCCCAAAGCTCGAGCAAAACCCTACGTTGTAAAAACCAAACCAATGGCACTCGTCTAGACATCTTCGTTGTCGTCACCTCTTTGTTGCCATTGTGGGTCTGGCTTTCACGTTCATGGTGTGGCATTTAAGTCGTCATCTTCTTCGTGGTGACCAATTGCAAATACAACAATGGTTCTTGTTCGTGGTGGCCAATTCCAAACTGTGGGTCTGGCTTCCACGTTCATCGGCCACCGCGTTCTTCGATCATCGCACCGTCATTTTGGTTAGTTTCATTCATTATGGTTCTTGCAATGTTTATCGTTGTCACTTGTTCTCACTATGGCTTTTGCAATGTTTCGTAGTCTTCCCACGTCTTTATTGGTCAAAGAGAACATAACAAACGAAATCCTGAAAAATGTATGTTATTTTCTTTTCTATGTAATGATTTTGTGCTTCTTTGTAGAGTCTATTATGATTTTGTTTATCTCTGTAGAGTATCCTTTCCCTATTAATATCAAGTTAGCATTTGTGTAATCTTGTGGTGTGTTTGCGAGATATCAAAGCCATTGCAAGGTGTGACCATTTATCCCATATATTTTTAAATTCATTAATTGGTTTTGTTTTTGGTTTGATTATCGTTGATTGATGCTTAGTCCAAATTGAAATTGTTTGAATTGTTATATGCATTTGGATAGAATAGTGGTATTTGGTAAGATGATTTTTTTAATGCATTGATTGGATTATGCGTTAATTCTCACCATGGTCATGGTGCAATGAGGGAGACACGCATCTCCTCCATTCTCTTCCAAGAATTGAAGAGTATAAACCTATGTCACTTAGGTTCTCCAGCCTAAAGCCTAAGAAAGGGAGAGAGAAACCCCGTGAGAAATAAACTACAATTGGAACTGTTTTGGGATCTGTAATTTTTTTTTTTCACTTAGTTCATATTTTGTTTATATAACTACTAAGTACCACTAGTTACCTAACTAAACTGCTAAGTAAAAATTACTTAAAATTTCCTCCAAATTGACAAAAACTAAGCTAAAAGATATTTTAAATAGGATGCATTCCACTCTAGTCCAGCTGTCATGATTCAGGCCACTTCTTGTGCTACAAAGCTACTCAACAATTCACCAAATGCACCTCTAAAAGCCTCCCAAATCCTAGCAATAGTTTGCTAAAATCTACCTTACTATGCTAAACTTAGCTAGATAAGGGTAGCATGAAATTGGTCCAAGATTCCACCCTATATCCCTCTTCTAGGGTTCTCTTGCTTCCAACAAATGTAATTGGACTTCTCACGTATATTCCCAAAGTTGAATCAAGTATAAAAGCTAAATTCCAAAAGGTCAACCCAAAAGTCAACCATACTAATTTTTACCAAAACTGTTGCAGAATTACTCAAATTAGTCACCAAGGCTAAAAAAGTAAAATATAATTTTACTCTAGCCTAGGTTCAAATACATAACCATCAAATTATCAAGTTAATGCACAATCAACAAACCAATTCATGATTTGTGATAATTCTTAGACATCTAGGATTATATTATCAAGCACCATTGTTAATTTTGAAATGGTGATTAAAGCCAAGAAGGGGTTGGGGGTTGGGTTGAATTGGCTTTATAAAACTTTTTCAAAAGCTTAAATCTTTTTTCAATTGAATCAAATAGACTGGAAACTTAGGATATAAAAGCAGCAAACCAGTACACTTTCAATCGATTAAAACATAAAACAACAGATTAATTTATTCTTGAACTATGAAACAAGAGATTAAAAAGACAAATCATGCGGCTAAAATCTCGACATTTATGCAAAATGCAGAATTCGCAGATTTAACTCAAACAACAATCTTTTACATACAAGACTTGTTCCAATAAATATTTTTAACAAGTATACAACCTCAGATTACACAAGAACACATTAAATCCCACCAAAGAACGAATTGCTTGGTTTTCTCGAGTTTTTAAAGAGATTCAGAGTGAGTAAGATGAGGGAGAGAGAATTGCACAATTGTTTTAATACTGGTTCACTCAATCATAGAGCTACATCCAGTTTACCAGGACAACTTGAGCCTGATTTCCACTATATTCAAAAGTTTTTCAAATCACACACCAAAATTACACTTTTAAACAAAGAAACACACAAGATTTTTGACTAACACAAAAATCTAGACACACCCTGCAAGAATCACACTTACAAACCTAAAATCACATCAGGCAAACCAATCAGAGGCACAAGAACATCCAAACCTGATGGTGGTTGTCCTTAGGCAAACATACATGTGTTCTTCAAGCTACTCACAAGCCAAAATGCCTTCAAGATCAACCAAGATCTTCAAACCACGAATTACAGCTGTGTATTGAAGAGACAAAGTTTTCCAAAGAAGAATGACAAAGTTTCGCGCTTAAAACTCATATTCGCACCTCTGCTCTCATAAAAACAGCATATATAGTCTGGTTTAAGTGAAAATAGTCAATAAAATATTCTGTACAGTCAACTGATTTCACTTAACTTAAGTGAAATCAGTCGATTGAAAAATAATTCAACTGACTGAATGCATTCATACCAGAAACTATATACTACAAGCATTTTAACCTGCTAAAACCCATTTTAACAGATTAAAAGAGACATACTAAGGCCCACAAGACATCTAACCTATGTCATATAACCTACCAACATGATATAACAACAAAATATTATATTTAACATGTTATTTTCATATTTAATACACTAAAACTTAATCTTCAAGTGAATCTTCATCAAACACCTATAATCTTCATGCACATGGCTTTATCAATTCTTTGCTTCAAGCTTGCTTGTGCCAACAATCTCCCCTTGAATTGATGAAGCCAACATCCCCAAGTTGAATGGATGAGCTAAAATCCATAGAGAAACCTGAAAAAGATTTTGCATACAAGATACCAATATACCTAACATACATCCAAGCAAAAGTACACAATGATACATACATATCACATATGCATATGCTCCCCTTGTCACTAATAATGTGATTTAACATCAGATTTTAGATTACGTTTGCAATATTACATTGTTCCAGCAAATTTCATTCAGGTTTTCCAATTAAACTCAAATTTACACATTTTTCTCCCCCTTTGGATTCATCAAATGAAAGTAAATGCATAGCCAAATATGGAAAGATGAAAATTTTCATTAAAGCCTTAACATAGGGTAGTATCAAGGCAGCTGATACTCAATACAAACAGTGCAAAATGGAAACAAAATGAAGAAGTACATCATGAAGTTGAGACTGATATAATCAGTCAATTGAAATATGAAATTAGTCGATTAAAAAACTGGAACAAACAGACAGACACACAAAATGCAGCACTAAAATGCAATGACCTATGAGCCATGTCCTTCACTCATTACTAAGGTTGTCTCTGTTGTAGACATTGGAAAGGAGGACATGAACATTGTGGAGTTGGTCATCCAAGTCTTGGGACCTAGTTGTGCAGTATGCATGATGTGCATTTTGTGCCATGTTGAGATCTTAAAGCTGGTTGAGAATCATTCTCTCAAACTGGGAGTATGTAGGTCCAGTATTCTCAAGAGGGTTATAAAGCTCAATTGCCATGGGTTGTGGTTCATCTTCTCCTTAGTTTTCTCCACTAGTTCACGTTTCATGGTCATTGGCTCCAACTTCAATATTTGCACCATGATCTCCTTCAACCAGCCAAGTGTTTCCTATTTTGGTGAATCCCATCTTATGCATGTTCAGTGTGGAAACATGATTAAGAAGACCAGTAGACTCTTCAAGCTCTCCTTCCATATCCACAACAAAGTGCTCAATGAACTTGGCTATCAACACCACATATGGAACCTTGAAATTCGTAAGCCTCTTTGCCTTCATCATGTGGTCATAGATGGTTTATGTCCAGTCCATGATCACACCATTTTAAATACAGTACATCACCACAGATGGACCTCTTTGGGATCACATCACACTAGGCATGATGATCTTGGTCACCACCATAGCTAGCAACCTTTCCTCCACACAAAGCCTTCCCACATGGAAATTTTTAGTTTTCTCACCTTGATTACGCACACATTGGTTGAAGTATTGCACTTTGGTGAATTCATCCATTGAACTAGTTTCACCCTTGCGAACTTGAACACCTCTTTGCCTTAGGCCAACTACATCCTTCCATGTTTGCCTAGTGATTTCCACATCCACACCTTTGACAATTGTTTTGAGAATGCCATTGCTAAACTTGAGGTTGGAATAAAACACCTTCACCAAATCTGGATACACCTTGCCCGAAAGCTCAAGGAATGTCTTCAATTTTTTAGCTTTGAGATGTTGCTCAAGGGAGCCAAAGTTCTCTGCCCTCAGCCAAGACATGTGAATCACCTTAGGAAGATTTATTTGCTTCCTATTGATTTCAATCAAGAAGGTCTAAATTTTGTCTTCATGGCCTTCAAACCATACTTCAAGCCTTCCATGATTCAAGGCATTGAGAGAGGATGTAGTAGGTGAGGTGGAGTTTTCATTATCTGAGGGGGTTGTTCGTTGTCTTCTAGGCATGGTGAATTGTAGGTTTGGCTCTTACTAACATATGAGAAAGCCAATGTATGATGCTCATGCAAGTATTTATAGAATCAACATGTTGATTTTTCAAATTAGTCAATTAATTTGCACAAATTTTCTAATTTCAATGCAGTACAGGAAATCACAACCAATTAAATGTGAGGGAATCTATATCAGAGCATGTAGTGAAGTGTTTCCCATGCGTTTTATGAACAATCCACTCAGAAACAGTTCACATCTTATGCATGCACATTGGAAATCATGTAATTAAAGCACTTTATGGTCAATCCAATCTGAAAAGTTGATTTTACCTGATGTAATAGTTGTTACATGTTGCTACTACAGTCCAAAAATAGTCATGTGATGGATACTTTGATTGGCATAATCAATTAAAATCAATTCAAGCAAATCCACATCAACATAACTGATTTTAACACATAAAAATACACAGTTAGACAACTAAAATTGTACCAGAAAACTGATTTTTGGTGCAGTGGCAGTTTTAAGTGAAATCTATGTGTTGATTTTGCAGTTTTAGCTGACTAAAAATTTTAGATCACACGAAATTCACACCAGACCAATTTAAATGAAATATATTTGTTGTTTTGTGAGAATTAACATATTGAAATAGTTCCAGAACACAAATTATGCAGATTTTGACAGTTTAAGAGAAATTTATATGTTGAATTTGCAAATTTAGTTGACTAAAATTCTAGCAGTTTTCAAATTATGCAGATTTTATCACTTAAATGCAGCACACACATAATCTAATAAGATTAACAAGTCAAACAGATATCAACATACATTCTTCATGTCAATAATACCTAATTCAATTCCAAGCTTATTTAATCTATCACGTGCAAGTGGTTTAGTGAATAAATCCGCCAATTGATTTTCAGTTTTCACAAACATGATTTCAATATCACCTTTTTGAATATGATCACTTACGAAATGATGCCTGATATCAACATACATTCTTCATGTCAAGAATACCTAATTCAGTTCTAAGCTTATTAAATCTATCACGTGCAAGTGGTTTAGTGAATAAATCCGCCAATTGATTTTCAGTTTTCACAAACATGA
>Ga0099822_1005317_pt1 | contig 16795 bp, 9 predicted proteins | sample CowpeawhiteBW_FD_76839 | JGI IMG/M metagenome (GOLD analysis project Ga0099822, IMG submission 76839) | Root nodule microbial communities of legume samples collected from California USA - Cow pea white BW | ecosystem: Host-associated > Plants > Roots > Nodule | place: USA: California | collected...
ATATATATATATATATATATATATATATATATATACATGTGTGGTGAAGTTTATGTATAGCTTACCAAATACATATATTCATCGTGTCCCCATGACATCATTACGTTGTGTAGCCCACATCCTTCGGTGTAGATCCCATTCTTAGTTCTATATGCAGGGCATTGGCAATCTGGGTTGTTCTTGAAATACTGCATTCATCAAGAATGCAATTAGGGTTTATCAATATCTATTTAAGAATAAAATGCTTCGTAATTGATAACACGAAATCGGTTTACCTTATGATGAATATTTGATTCGTCAAAGGCGCAGCCTAAGGGGAACGTATCTCCTGCAAATATTCCAGTAATTAACTTGTTCAATCAAAATTCCCAATTATTCAAATTTCAAAACAAAGTGGAATCAAGAAGAAGAAGGTTGTTACCAACAACGGCCCATTGAGGAAGTGAACCAAAACGAGGAAGAAGAAGGATCTTTCCAAGATCTGAAACATGGCAACAAGATCATTGATAGGGTATAGCATCGAAATTGATTGATATAGGGTTTATGTACCATGAATGAGAGCGGTCAAATGCAACCAATCTTGATCGGGATAGTCTTTTCTGATGGCCTCAGCAGATTGCAACAAATGCTGAATTTGAGGTTCGTCCAAATCAGGATCGCTGTCATCCACCACTTCATTCAGCATCTCACAACATTCCCATATACCCATTTCAGCTTTGTCCAGTGTCATATATTTCCCTCATTTTCTTGGCCTAGATCCAAATATCAATAATCATCATTTTAATCACCATTTTCATTAATTCCTTCGTTTGAATCGAAAAGTTTTATTGGTGAAAATAATTCAACATATTCCTCTGCTTACAAAGTCGTATGTCGGGTTTATGTGTTGCAACCTATAAAACTCCTCCACGCTCTTCTTCCTTTCGCTTTCAACGTCATAATCTCTGTTTCATTCAAAAGAGAAAGACTAGAATAAATGTAAAGATATGATTAATACTTCAAATTGGAAACAAAACAAAACACCTGCAGTTAATTTAGAAGATGAACATATGAAATTAAACCTGAAGGAGTGGCCATATGAATTGATAGGTGGAGCCATAAATCCATCTTTCGCCTCATTCTTTGACACGTTATTCCCTTGAAGTTGTGACCCAGTGCATGCAATGTGAGGATAAGAAATATTAATTAGGTTAGCGATAAGAAATTAATTTGTGCAAAAACGAAAGCTATGAGCAAAAAACATTGATGCTAATTACCGTGTGCAGGTTGGTCATTGAGGATGGCCATTTGATCTTGACTGAGAAGAAGAGAGAAATGGATGGGAAAATAATATTATTTCAAAACAAAAAAAAAGGTAGGGTATTTATATGTTTTCATGTATCGGAAATATTAATGTGATCATAAGGTCAAAATGAATTGGAAGCTCCAAATACAGATAAAAAATTGTTATTTGTTTTGGCCAATTAATGTCATTCTTTATGAAGCAACGGAGTTACCGGAATACCCCTGTCCCTGCTTTAAGGATTTGATTCGTTGTATGATAAATAACAAAATAGGATATTTTCGTCATAACATATTTGTAATTATATTTAGTGTTTGAGAAACACAAAATATTAAAATTAATAAAAATAAACTTAACTAAATTATAAAGATTCATATATTATTTATATAATTATTTTCATATTATAAAAATCTATATAAAAACCTAAAGGTATGATTAAGATCTTAAAAATTGTATTATTTAATTTATAATTTAATAAATAATATAATTTAAATTTATACGTCACAGTAATTATAGATACAATATAAATAATATATGTTAAATTAAAAATTATGATATATATATATATATATATATAAATACTAACAAAGTTGTAGAAAATTTTATTTATTTACATATATAGTTACTCCTTTTAAATATATAATAAATAAATTACACAAAATTCAAAAAAAAATAAATAATATTATAATGCAAACATTTTTCCTTGGAATTATATTTAAATAACGATAAATTATTTTTATATTTTAATTACTTTTATAATTTAAATTATTGTATAAGTATTATGTAAAAGGAGGGAGAGAAAATTTATCCTATCCTATTAAACTTAATTAGGTTAACTTATATTTTTATTAGCAACAAGAATATATTTATTTACATATAAAAGAAATACTTAGAAGGTTCAATCCATACATAATTAAAAAGATAAAATTTTGTAGATAAACTATAAACGCGGAGTACATAAATATTACATAATTAGTTATGCTTAATTACAAATGAATTTTAGAGTTAAAGATGTTAGATTGAATATTAGGAAACTCATTACACAAACCATTAAAAATATTGGATTGGGTTGAGTTGAGTTTATTTACTTTTAGGTTAAATGAGATTCGATTGGATTAATTGAGCCAAAATTTAAGTTTTTGTTAAAAAATATATAATTTTAGATATCAACCGTTTTAGAAAAAATAACACAATAACACTTAAAGTAAGTCAATAAATTAAGTCATAATAAATTATTCAAACTAATTCAAAGTATATAAAAACATATATATGACATAATTTATCCATAACATTACCATAAATTGAATTTTAGAGTGAGTCACAGATCACTTGTACTAAATTAATCATTTAAGTAAGATATTATTTGGATTAAGTCAAGTTTAATCCAATCACAAATAAAATTCAACCTTATAAGGTTGGATTGGGTTGGATAGGATCATTTCCTAACCCAAACCATTAAACAACCCTAAAAAAATTGTTACTTCCTTACATTGCAATTTGGATAAAAATATATTTTATCCATAAAAAAATCACCAGCCAAATTATCCCTATATAGCTTTAATTTGAGTTTAAAACATTCCTTTTTCGTCCTCTTTTGTATAATTGGACAGTTTTTCGAAAATAATATAATTTCCATAAATCATATTTGTGATGATTTTGTCTCATGCCCAAGTGTTAATTCACCAATATAAATCATGGATTATGATATTTTAATCAACACTTTTTTATTTTTTAAAGTTTATTTTTCAATCCACATTTAACTTTTTTTTCTTTTCAAGTCACATTAATAATTACTTTCGTTCATTGAGGTGCTCTTATATGTATATTGTCAAAATTTTATCAACAAAATTTTGTTAAAAATAATTTTCTTTATTTTTATAAGGATTATAACATTTTGACAAACTTTTTTTGTGACGAAGTTAGTTTTTCAACATACACCAAACATTTTTATTTTCTATTTAAGTCTATCAAATCTTTTTTTTTTTTCATCCATTGAAATGATACTACATATATATTTTTAAAAGTTTGTCAACAAATAATTTTCCATTTTATAATATTTTTCCTATGTTTAATATAATTTTTTAAAACTAAACTTCATTTACTCTTTCTTTAATATAAGGAATACATTATAATGATAGATAAGTGAAAAATAATATTATCATATCACGTTCCCATTACAAACATGAAAAAATTGAGATCTTGTGTTGATGCAACAAACATGAATAAGTTAGGAAGTCCTGTGTATATTATATGCAAAAGGATTCTAATTTTTTTTTTATCCCAAACTTTTATTTAACACGTTTATAATTAAATAGAGAACAAAAATTATTTTAAAAGTTTAGTGACAGTAATTAGAAAAATAAACTTCATATTTTATTTTTTTTATTGGTTTTTTCAACCAAATATTTTAAATTCATCTTATTTCTTTAACATTTGTTAACATGGAAGATGAATTTAGTGTCCTTCCAAATTTTGTGGGAATGTTATATTTTAAACCGTAAACCAAACTTAAATACATTTTTTCCGACTTCAAATTCAAATAAATAAATAAATAAATAAAAGTTTCCTATCTACTATACGAGTAATTCTAAAATTTTCCTTAATATGCATTAGTCCTTTAACTTTGTTTACTTTTATTTTAGGACTGTTTTATATTGAATATTTAACATTTTTAGCATATTAATTATATTTGTTTTTATTTATTATTTTCTTCATGAAATGATTTTAAATGAAAAATAGAGATAATTAATTAGAATCATTATCGTCTTTCTTGACTTATAAGGAAGGAGGTTTGATTACAATAAATTATGATATTTTTTTTCATAACAAAAACATTCCTAATATTAATGTCATTTTAGACTTATCCTTTTTTTTATTAATAGAATATTCTTACTTATCTTTTTTCTTATGATAGAAAATAAATTATGTTGACTTATAAAACATCACAAGTCAAGAAAAGGAGGAGGACGCGAAAAGTTGAAGTATGTTAAACATGAAATATTTAAGCACTCAATGAATCTCCACCTTTATCGCACAACGACGAAGAAAGATGTGAATCATATTTTACATTATACATATGAATAATTTTATTGATAGAAGATACCAAATTGCAAGTGAATGATAGAATGGATTTTCAATATAATTCTAACACGCTTGTGAATAAAAGAGAAAAAAAATCCAAATAATTCGTTGAATCGCTTCGTCAGAATAATTAAAGTCATTCTCCTCACTCCCTTGACCTCAAATGAATCACCATTTAAGCTTCTTGGGAAAATACTGCAAGTAACAATAAAGAAAATAAGAAAACACATCGAAAAAAATTTATTAAATACAAAACAAAATAGGCAGAGTTGGAATTTAACTCTCACCTTTTCAATGAGTGATATGTAGTATGGCTTAACTTTCTCTACATCAACAAGAACTTTGCTCTTGCTGTAAAGATCATACTTGCTACACAAAAATATATCAAAAGATTATATATGTGAGAAACAGTAAAAAATGTGCACAGATGACCAAATTCACAGAACAGAAAACAGAAACATACTTAAATATTTTGAGCCATTTCAAGTTCTCGAAGTCTTCTTCATTCATCAAGTGAGTATATGCACCTTCCTTGTGTAAGGCTACACAATTATGTTACACATATTATATATATGCTGGTTTACACAAAAACAAAGTTCACAGACAAAAAGAAAAAAACACTTACGATAGAAAGAGTGATATCTGATAATGAACAATCCTGCAGATGGCAAAGTGCTGCCATTTTCTTTAGCAACCTTCACAAAACCAATGATTGTTCACATTATTAGACCTCAAAAGAAGCACTATATGCTAAAAACATGTTTACATAAACTTTGCAGAGACCCACCATATACATGTAATCATCATGTCCCCATGACATGGCCACGTTGTCTAGTCCACATCCTTCAGTGTAGATCCCATTTTTAGTGTTATAAGCAGGAGAATTGTAATCAGGGTTGTCCTTGAAATACTGTGTCAGGAATGATATTAGGCTTGTTAATTTTATTTAGAACAGAAAGTACTTTCCCTGACATATTTCTCAGAGAAATTGATTACCTTATGATGAATATTTGACTCGTCAAAGGCACAGCCCACAGGAAATGTATCTCCTGCAAACATCCAATTAACCATTCAATTCAACTAAAATGTTTATTCACACTTGAAAAGAAATTTGGAGTGAAGAACATAAAAACAAAGCTAATTATTATGCAGATGATAACAATGATTGAATGACAGAGGAAGGTTTCTTACCTACAACAGCCCATTGAGGAAGCTCCCCAAAGCTGGGAAGGACAAGAATCTTTCCGAGATCTGAAAAGTCAACAACATCACGTTAATCTCTATTGGTGGAAACAAAGATTGAGATCCAAATATTCAAATCATAAGGGTCAAACAAGGATACGCATAAATATCTCTCTAAATTATACGTTGAACTCTTAGCAAACACCTTGCGTACAAGAAAACAAAAGATAAATACTAGAAACACTGTTCACGCAACATTTTTAACTTTTAATACCAGAAATATATAACCAAATTCAAAGGGTATATTTACCATGGATGAGAGCAGTCAAATGCAGCCAATCTTCATCAGGATAGTCTTTTCTGATTGCCTCAGCAGACTGAAGCAAATGCTGAATTTGAGGTTCGTCCAAATCAGGGTCGCTATCGTCCACCACCTCATTCAGCAATTCACAACATTCCCATATACCCATTTCAGCTTTGTCCAATTTCCCATATTCCTCCCTCATTCTCTTCACCTGCATTATTAGTAAAATGAATTTTCATCAGCATTGCGTTTTCTTCTCCAGAAATCTCCAACAGACACGAAATTGGTGGAAACAATTGAACAAAACGCTTTGCTTACAAAGTCGTGTGTCTGGTTTATGTGTTGCAACCTATAAAATTCCTCCACACCCTTTTGTCTCTCGCTTTCGGCCTCATAATCCCTGCCAGATATTTCAAAACCCCCGAGTCAGTTTCATTCAAAACAAAAAAGCATATAATTAAGACTTGAAATTGAGAAAAACCAAGATCAGAAAATATGGAATGGAATGGAATGAAATTAAAACCTGAAGGATTGGCCAAATGAATTGATTTCCGGGGCATTAAATGCATCTTTCGACTCATTGTTTGGCACTTGAAATCCACCGTCCAAAACAAGCTCATTGGTTTCTACAACCTGAACATTTTTCCCTTCAACATGCGACTCTGCAATGCATGCAATATGCGAGCTTAGTTACGTAATGTAAAATCAGAAACCAAAATAAAAAGAAAAGAAAAAACAACCATACCAAGTAGAACGGGTTGCTCAATGAGGATGGTCATTCTCTCCCGCACGGAAAACAAAAAATACCAGAATAGCTGGCAATGAGCAGAAAAATGCAGAGAGAAAATGAATGTGGTAACAATGTTTGGGAAGAGGGTATATATATAGTATATAGTCCTTGAATGTCCTGACCAGAGAATTTGGAAGCTGGGAGTCCTGAACAGAAAATTCCAATTAAGTAGAAATGAGAAGTTGTTGGTTGGGGAGGGGTTATAAGAAATATTGATATGATTATTATTAGAATGTGTGAATAAAAGATGAAGATGAGCATGAGTCAGCATTACGTGAGAAACATATCTTTAGGTTATGGTCAAAGGTTTTGGCAAACTTCTGACGAGGCATCTACTCAACCATGATGAAATCTTATAACTCCCAATTTTGTTTCAGCACCTTACATTAATATCTGTCCGTTTCGCCGCATTTATTATATATATAAACCTATCTTAGCTCATACACACCGTTCACTCTTTCCATATAAATAAATTATCTATTAATAAAACATTTAAATTTTCTTCAATTCCCTCGTTTTTATACCAGTAAATGTTGACAACTAAGTAATTTGAAATTAAAAAAAGGACATTTAGGATTTTTTCTTTTCTTTTATTACGACGGGGTCTTTTTCATTCAAATAGATTTAAAAAAATATTTCAGTTTTTTTTTTAATTTTTTATATAATGTTTTATCTTATATCTTTTGTTGATCCGTTGGAGGGTAATTTATGTTATTACGTAAATTTATAAACAAATTTCCGTTTAATTTAACTTTTCTCGATAAGGCATTCTAACATTGCATCCCATGGAATGAATGCTTCGACAGTAAAGGAAGCGTGTTCCTGTTTCCCCTTAAATTATTAATTATATAAATAATAGTTGAGTGCTGATATAGAAAAGTGTAACGATTTGCTTTCAACCAATAGCACGCGAGTATTACAATTAAATTAATATACTTCAAAAAAAAAGTTATATATATATATATATATATATATATATATATTGCATAATCAAGTAGAGTCAGAGAGTTAACACAAGTGGTCGATTGACATACAATAGTTTTCTTGGAAATTGACTGCCTTTAAATAGGTACAAGCTTGTAGAACAAATTTTATTCATTGTGGAGCGTTTAACCTTTTTCGGATGTGGCGATCACTACGAATATCATGAAAATATGAGTCAACGAGCAACCAGCTGCTAGCAGCGCTAAGCGAACAATACATTGGTTATCAAGACTCAATTGTTGATCATATAAAAATATGTCTCAATGAGCATCCAACCATCTCAGCGGAACCAAGCAAACGATACATTGGTCGTCAAGGCCCAAATATTGATCATATGAAAGTATATGTGTCAATGAGCGGTCAATCACCTTAGCAATGCTAAATATAAGTAGATATATGTCGGACAACGACGTTCGACATGTAATGCTGAACAACATCAGAAATAAACAAGTTCATCGACAAGTAAGATTAAACATAAATGGATGCACGAAATGAAATTAATGGATTTCTATTGACTTGTTAACAAGTACTCATGATTTATTACAATGAAGTGAATCTAAATGTTCTAGACATTGCAAACTATCGGCAATGAGAACATCTTACAAAAGTCTAAATGTGTGAGAGGTTTATCCCCTTTTATTAACAAAATACGTCAATACAAATGATTTTTGTCATCCTCCAAACTAGTAATATAAACTTCTTCAACAATATGCACTGAGATCATATCTCTCTTTGTGCAAAGAAAAGGTAATTGTGATAGAAAATATCACAAGTATTCTTAAGAACCTAGACAAATGTACTTTTAAAAAATATTTAGATAAATGGAAAATTTCTTGATCTTAATCTTGTAAGCAATTTCAAATGATATGAAACCCTAAAATGCATTTACTTAGCTTTTCTTTTCATAGTAGGCATTTTTTTTTCTACCAGTGCAATGTAATTTTATTATAACTTTGGTATCATCCCATGTTTTTTTTAATAAAATTTTATTACAAGCATGAGTCTATTTAGTGGGAAGGTGTCGGTTTTTTTAAGGAAAATATTTTAGGAAATTTGATAATGTTTAATAAACGAGTTTGGTATGAGAAATCCGGTATTTTTTTTAATTAATAAAATTTTATTGCAAGCATGAGTCTATTTAGTGGGAAGGTGTTGGTTTTTTTCAAGAAAAAGCTTTTAGGAAATTTGATAATGTTTAATAAATTGATGAATAGGAAGAGTTGGAGTGCGAAGGAAGCTACGATCATTGACAGCAGAGTGCGAGACGCGGCTTTTATGCTTCCACCGAATCCAAAACACAGACAAATAATTAGCTGTAGGAAAAGGACCAATGCGTTGTATATATATCAGGGAAAAATATCGCATTTATTTCTTTTTTTTTAACAACAATAAGTACCTGTCCACAATTATTAAAATTAAGCCAAGCATCATAAATTTTATATATTTAAAATTAATTGCCTAATTCCATTTTTTCTTAATTAATACAATAGTACTGTTTTTAATTAAACTCATTGGAACAAATAACTATTTTATAAAGAATAACGCGTACTCTTTTTTATATATTAAAAATTAAAATGTTATAATATTTTTAAAAAATTAAATAAGTCTTACGTTTTTTTTAATTTGTGTAAAATTGAAATTTATCTTTATTTAAACTTTTAAAGTTTTTATCTCCAAATTGTATAAATAAATGAATATAGTTTTTATGTCCTGACCAAATTAAAAATTTACTAATGTGATAAATGGTGTTATCGTATGGATGCATGCGTAACAATGTCATTTTCCAGGTCAACAAATTTTAAACTAGGTTTATTAAAGAGGGTTATATCCATTTAATTTCAAGGCTTTGATATCAAATTGCATTAAAATTTGAAACATAGATAAATTTGATTTCAATTATATTTTATAGACTAAAAACATATTTCCATCTTATTAGTATGATCGTTATATATAAAAAAAACAATTATAACTTAAATACTTTTTCACTTCTTTTTTTTCTTTTTTATTATTATATTTTATGTTTAATTACTTATTTGGTTTCTATTTTTGTTTAAAAATATTGGTCTTCCAATTTTTTTAATCTTAATTTGGTTATGATTTATACAAACTAATACGTTTTGGTCATAATGTGTGACAAATTGATGTAATTTAATATTTTTTTTAAATTTATTAAAATTGATAAAAAAATTCATAAAAAATCAAAACAATTATTAAGGATGATGATTTTTTATATTTGTATAATTAACATAATCTTAATATCAAAATTTAATAACAAATTCATAACCAAATTATATTAATTTTAAAAAATTAAGACCAAATGGTAAAAAATTAGAGGAATCTCATTAATAACAAGATTTAAAAATAAATTAGCAATTAAATATTAACTAGGAGTCTGCTTTTTATTTTCAAAGTTTTTATTATTATTTTATTTAAAATTTATATTTAAATAAAAGTCATGTATCACATAAAATGTAATTATTATTCTCTGTAATAAATGAAACACTATTATTGACATAGAACCGAAAGAAAGATATTAAAATTTTTGAAGAACAAAGAAACATTGGAGGGGAAAAAATTAGAAAACACTGGTCCAATGGATTAAATATGATTTTAATTCTTTAATGCAATATTGAAATTTGTTTTTATTCAAAATTTTATATATTTTAATTTTCAAAATTAAAAAAAATGCATATAGTTGTTTTAATTAAATTATATTAATTTTTTTTTTACATATTAAATACGTTTCTCAGTTTACATTAAGGTTAAAATGTGAAATATGTCAAATAGAATAATTGGATTAAAACTAGTATATTAATTATTTTTAAAATTTGATATCCAAAATGTATCGATATTTCGAATATAAATAAATTTCAATTTCACATAAAAAATTTAAAAACTAAAAATATATTTAATATTTTTTTTACTAAATTTGCTAAATATAAACTCTTCATTTTTTCTTTCTCTTTTATTTTATCCAACAGTTTGACCCGATGTTCAAGATAGTCCTGAATTCTGATGGGCCTCAGCCCGTCTATAAGTCCGTTTTCCTATTTTCTTTGGTTTCTCATTCCATCCATTAAGACATTATTATAAAATATAAAAATTGTATAATAATAAAAAAAATTGCTTTTAACTTGTTTGTTTCTATAAAAATACTTTAATAACATACTATCCAATATAACATCCGAAGTTGACATCTCAAAACACACTAATAATTCACTCTCACATAAAAAAATATTATTAAAAAGATAAAGTAATAACAAAAAAAAAATGAAAATAACCAAACAAAAACCATACACAAACAATATTAGCAAACTTTCTACAACAAACTAAACATATTATGTTGAATTACCCTTATACTTTTAATAATTGGAAATATACATTTATTTTATTTTCAATAAAATAACATTTATACTTCGTTTGATTTTTAATAGATGTTCTCCTCTCTCATACTTTTAATAAAAATAATGATAAACAGTCGATATAAGTTATATAACGACTTAATTATTTGATAAAATATTAATAAATTCAAGCATTACTGTTTATAAAAAAAAAATGAGATATAACAAGTTTAGTATACAATATATTATCCTAAAATACATAACAGTACTCTACATATGTTTAAACTAACTTATCTAGCATTCATTTTACAAATAAAAAATTCAGATACTCGTAATAATATATTACTCAGTGATTCAATAATCGATATCAATCTTATTCATAATATATATTAAGATCTAGTAATATATATTTAATTATTTTTTCCTTAATATCGTAAACTTTATTCTTCTCAACTAAATCATATTAGTTTCATTTGTTTCCTATTCCAAATGACTCAATATCATTTGGTGGCATTATTTTTTTTCCTCAAAATTCAATTAAATTTGAAATTAGTTTTTTTTTTTAAATTTTGACTAATTTAATCACTTATCTATAAAAATGTATGAATTTAATCCTTATAACTATATTTTGTTGAATTTATTTGACGTTTCAAGTGCATTTCCTGATAGTATTTGAATTATTTACACCGCTTGACACATTTTCACTATAATATTAACTCAAATATTATAATAAAATGCATTTAAAATGTCAAATAAACTAAATAAAAATTAATAAAAAAAACTAAATTTATATATTTATAAAACTGAAAAACAAAAATGATATAAATTTTTAAAAATAAACTAATTTTAAAATTCACTTAATAAACGAAAATCATATTTAAACTTTTCGTTAGAAAGATAAATGATAAAAAGATTAAAACTTGGGATAGGCATGGGCACAAATGGACCCACTGCACCTACCAGTAATAGGATAAAAAAGTTAGGTTGGAGTCTATGATGGAGCTTCATTTCATCACAACAAAAGTTCTTGCCAAATTATTATTCAGGTTGAGTTAGGTACATTATAGATTTCAAAACACTTTATTTTCTTAGAAAAAAAACATAAAAAACAAAAACTTATATTCATGTTTCATTTTACAAATTTCAGTTGTTTTCTTTTTGAGAAAATTCACTTTTGTTCGAACCAAATAAGATTTGGTTTAGTTTAACCTAAGCATTGGTTTTTCCCAAAACTGGGAAACTTTTCCCAAACTGGTCTCTGTTTTTCATTTTCCTTACAGTATTGAGCTATTGAGGTTGAAGTTGATCTTCCAAAATTTGTTAAAAGTCACAAAAAGAACCCTTCGTTGATTTCAACCAATCCAACACTGTTTGATACAGTTCAAATTTTTCAATTTTTTAAATTTGTAACAAACAGCAACAGTTATTTATTTTAAATAAACTGAATTAAGCTCCTAATCGATCTGTATTAGTTAGTTTTATACTCCTAACCCTATATTATATAGAGTGTGGCCAAACATTCTTAATGAGTGATTAGTGCGCATGGTCTGTTAACAGGACATAATTGGATAAGAATGCAAATTCTGTTGCCTTTTCCTTTCTCGGATGCAAGCTTCACAAATCAGATATAATATCCCATCTTTATCAATAAAATAAATAATAAATAAAACTACACATAAATTTATTATTTTAGTCTGTTATATATATATTTTTTTTCAAATTCATTACTATAGAATCTTTGTAATGTTTTCACAAGAAAAAAAAAACTGAGTGATATCGTTCTCTTTAAACATCAAACCAAATAATACATTGGAATTCTATAATATGCTTAAGAGATTCACGAATTTGACAATTACAAAATCTTCGTACTTTTAACCAAGTAAAGTGAAATAATAAATAATAACTCGCATATCAGATACCAAAAAGATACCAAAAGTATTTAAAATATATTTGACTTTAATTCTATGTAAACAAATAAATAAATTAAACTTTGTTTCATTTCAACTCTTAAATAATATAAAATTTAGGATTAAATATATTGTTCATCTTTCAAATTTCAGTTAAATTCAGGAAAATTTAGATTTGATTCATTTTTAATTTTTTTTTTAATTTAGTCATTCATCTTTAAAAATGTATGAATTTAATCGTTTTAACCAAATTTTGTTAAGTGTTTATGTAACATTTTAAGCGCATTCCATAATAGTATTTGAATTGTTTATATCGTTTGACCCATTTTTACTTAAATGTTAACTCAAATATTATCATAAAACGAGTTTGAAACTTCAAATAAACTTAACAAAATTCGATTAAAATGACTAAATTTACACATTTCTAAAGATAAAAAATTAAATTAGTCAAAATTTTTAATGAAGAACTAATTTCAAATTTCACTAAAACTCAAGGGACAACAACATATTTAATCATAAAATTTATTTAGTATACCGAAATAAATTCTTAATAAAAAAAATTAAAAATGTTGTTGTTTTTACATACAATACAAATATTCCAACCCGACCCATGTATCTAAATGAAACTAAATTTAAGAAGAAGAAAATATATATATATATATATATATATATATTAATATTATGATACTTAAACTATTGACCTTGAATTTTGTGAATTTGATTTGACAAAAAGAAAAGCAATGAAGCCCAACCTGCTGAATATGCATGCAGCATGTGAAAGTTGGATAGATCCAAAGGCAAAATCTCAATTGCAATAATTAAATATCACATTGTAGATGCGTGCATTTCAATTATTATTGATGTTCTCAGATTAATTTTCGAGATGTGTTGTTTTCAACTGTTGATCTTCATTTTTGAACGGTCACAAAGTGGTCAAAAAAATATTAGTGTTAATTAGTGACCTATTGTGAGAGAGGTTAATCATTCATTCCTTTTCTCCTTCACTTTCACTTAATTGTAATAAAATTTGTATTGAAATTATTTATGAATGTTTTAAATTATCGATTGACATTTTTCCACGGTCACGAAAGCATTATTATTATTATTACTTTATTAATGAGCTTTTTAGAAACATTATCATCCACCCATCTTTTCTCTCACCTCCTTTTTATTCTCATTGTATGAAGTATTATAGACGTATTTATGTTATTTTCAAATAATATTTAAATTCTGAGTTCAACGATGTGTGATAACTTTGATAATATTTAATTATTTAAATGTCTTGTAGTTTTATAAAAGCATATGACATCATAATATAGATAATATAAACATTTTGTTTATGATTATTTTTATGTGGATGTTGTATCTATTGTTTATATGTCAATATATAACTATTGCTATTTCGAGTACATAATGTCTATATATAAGAATAGGATGGTGAAAATAAAAATGAAGATATTCAAATTTAACTTAATCATAAACATAACGAAGTTTTAATATTTTGAATATGAAGTCACATTTCACAATTTCATTCAAAAAAATTTCATTATAAGGTTGTCTTTTAATTATACTTTAAACTTTACTTAAACTTATTGAAAATTAAAAGAATTTAGCTTGTTTAGTAACCCGATAACTTCTAAAATACAATTATTTAAAACTTTGGATATTATTTTTTTATCCACTTATCCGGTAGCTCATAAAACTCATTACACTAATATAAGAAGCAACAATCATGACTTCTTACATCTAATGTCTTGATCTAAATGACATAGATATCACTAAAATCAGAATGTTTCTTACTATTAATGGTTCTAGTACTCAACAAAAATTAATTATATCACTCAATTTAACCAAATTCAATTAAACTCAAGTAATACAAAATTTTCCAATCAAGTAGGTGTTTTAGTCCAATTTTTACATGAATTGATACATCATCATTATTTCTCATCACACACTAAAGATTTCATAAAATTCTAAACATATAATATTAATTTATTTATTTTTACATTATTAACCATATTATTAACTTTCGACTCACAAATTCTTTATAATTATATGACATTTGAGACTTTATATACAAAACTTTTTAAGTTATATCAATTCTATCAAGTTAGTTTTTATAATGATTGAAACATAATATAGCTATCTACACCTCTACTCTTTTTTTTTTTTTTCTATTTCATGCAAAACCATATTTAAATGGCATTAAAAACCTCCGACCTATTTCAATACCATAATTTTTCATATTTTATAAGATTTTTCTTAAAAAATTATTATTGAATTTTGTAAGAAATGATTTTTTTTTCTAAGAGTTTTAATTAATAAGTAATTCTTTATAGATGATTATTTTTTACAAAATTATAAAATTTACAATTTTTTTTATAATTTTTTTTACAAACAAAAAAATTGATAACGATTTCTTACAAATTATTATATATAATAAAATTTATAAATATTTCCTAAAATAAATTCAAAATTGGCAAAAAATATATTTTTTTAGTAGTACTTATAAGATATCTGATTAAAAAAATAAAAACACATTACCATGTATCCAACCTAATAGAAATTTATCTTTTCAATTCTGATATCACAAACAACATCAAATGTTCATCTAGAAAAAACAGTATACAAAAAACTAGAAATTTAAAAGAAAATTAAATTTTACTCCATGTGGGAAATATATTTAGGCTAATTATAAGTCTTTTTGATTCTTAGAGGGACTGCTATCATTGATTAACAGAGTATTTAATTATTTAAGAATGAAATTAATGATAGGTTATAATTTTATTATTTTTATTAAGATGTTTTTCTAAAATAAAATTATGACAAAGTTATTAAGCTTCAACGCATACAAAATATGATACTGTCAACAAATAAAATTGAAACATTTGACATCAAGTCGGAGTTTTATATTGTTTCACTCTTGATATCAAATAACTTTTCAAAATTCACATTTTATTTAAAAATTGAAGTTAAAAGATACATTCTTCAGAAATGAATTGTAATATAACCAAGTTTTAAGCCCAAACAATATAATGCTTCTTCCAATAGACCCGTCAAGTTTTACATTGTTTGTTTATGGATTTAATATCAGTGATATTTGTAAAGAAAAAGAAAGATTAAATCAAATAGTAAATATAAAGTGTATATAGAAATTTATGGGATGTGAAAATAATAATACCATAAACATAAAAATAGGTGTGAATAATTTTTTTTATGTCGACTACCATGTAAGATATTATCCTATGAATATCATGAATAGTTTGAGATGCAAAACTCAAGAAAACCAAACATATGATTAAGACTTGTTTTATGACATTTCAAGTACACAAAATTTATAAAGGTTAAAGGCTCAACCAGTGGCGGAACTTGGACTAAAATTGTAAGAGAGTTAAATTATATTTGTTATATATAATTTTTCTTTAGAAGAAAAACTATTAATTTTTTTCTCTTTATTTCCTCTTCTTAAAACAAACACACATAATAGTAGAATTCAAAAAAATATTACTATCATTTGCTATTATATCATGCTATTATATCATGATACCAATTCATGAATACCATTTTAGACAAGTCATTCGTATCTCATCAATTTGATTTGGTGGTATTGTCAAATTTGATGTCGTTTTTCCCATATTACGTTATAATGAATTGTTAAATTCATTATATGTAACTCTAAGAACTTTAGATATTTGTTTTATATTGTCTTAAATTCTTGGTTCTTATGAAATTTCTCAAGTTTAGTTAACGTAAATGTATTTCTTTTTCATCTTCATCACAAACCTTCCTCTTTGAGAAAAAGAATCAATTTTTTTACTTTTTATCATAATCTTTCTAATATAAATTTATCACCTCTTACCTATTTAAAAAAATAAAATTTATATTCACAAATCACAATTATCACAATGCAAAACATAACAAAAC
>Ga0099822_1005322_pt1 | contig 16788 bp, 7 predicted proteins | sample CowpeawhiteBW_FD_76839 | JGI IMG/M metagenome (GOLD analysis project Ga0099822, IMG submission 76839) | Root nodule microbial communities of legume samples collected from California USA - Cow pea white BW | ecosystem: Host-associated > Plants > Roots > Nodule | place: USA: California | collected...
ATATATAAAACTTGGTTCAACCCATGGTTTGTGAATATAAAAATTATTTTTAATATTCGTAACCATTATACATTAAATAAAAATATAGGTAGATAATAATAGAAATGAAATAGATTACATAGGTGTAACAAGAAATGAATGTTAAAAGCAAAATCAGAACAATATGCTTAAAATATTGGCCTAAAAGCGAACAATAACATATATGTAAATTTAAATTGATCATTTATGAGCCTATTTTAAAAAGAAAAAAAAATTGTGGGTATATATTTTAAAAAAACTTTATTAAACTATCATATTTCTTTTGAAGAAAAAAAAGTGTATATCCCAACTTGGTCTAGTAAAGATGCAACGTATAAGTCTACATTTTAGCTTTTGATGGGAAAACGCCACTTGATACTCCGAATTTTCACTCCCACAAAAACTCCTTTATTTTTATTTCTCATCTCAAATAAATATTAACATTTTAATATTTCTATTATATTTATTTTTTTCAATTCCCTTCCTTCTTATTTATCTCTTTGCGTTAAATTTAGGAGAGGAGAAATATTTTTTTATTTTTTTACAGTTTCAATGTCATTCTCAAATTAAATTTATAGTCTAGTAAGTATATACTATTGGCTTAAGATATTTATATTGGAAAACTTATTATACTATTGACGTAATTATTCTAAAAAATTAAAATTTAGTATACGTGATCATTTATGATTAGATCACAAGTTTAAAATTATTAATTAGGAATACATATCTCATAATTCAGAAAATTAAATTAAAAAAATATTAATTAGCTTGAAAAGTACGTTGAGTTGACGTATTCATGAACGAGTTATCATTTATTTATGAACGCAACAACTATAAAATAAAATCATAACATATATCATTTCATATAATAAAATGTATAGCAGTTTTTTAATTAAAAATATTTAATAATTTTAAAATAAAAATTATACAAAATAATCTAAAATAAAATATAAAACTTTAATTTAATTTAATTTTTTTATTTTAAAGTAAATTAAATGTAAGGCAAATTTTTATATTTGATTTGAATGAATTTTAATAAAATAAAAAAGTGAAGCAGGTATTTAATTGCGAGACATTGACTTTTAATAATTGGTTTTCATTTAATGAATGGTTTGGTGGTTTTCATTAATAAGCAAAGACATCCATTATGAATCCACATGTTTCTTCTCACTCTCAACAACACCTTCTTCCAAACTCCTATTTTCCTATCACTCTATCTTGTGGATATTATCATATATCATTTCTTTAATTTCTGAATTGAAAAAAAAAAAAAAAACTTAAACTGATTTAATAGTTCATGTGGGATACCAATTAATTTATTTTCATTTACAAATTCAATGATTCTTCAGATCTTTTCTTACAAGAATCATCTAAACATATATTTATGATGAATTAAAGAAATCCACATTTATTAAAGGTAAAATTGTAGTATCCAAGTAAATATAAATTTAATGTAACGGATTTTATAAATCTAAATTAAATTTAAATGATATAATTTATAAGTATGTACAGAGTTTATTTCAGAAATTAAGTTTATAAATAAATAAATTTAATTTAAATTTCTTATATATATATATATTTAAATTAAATATATATTTCTAACTTGTTTAATATCGTTTTACTAAATTATACATTTTTTGAATCGTTAGATCAAAATGAAAAACTTAAAAATAATAATTAATTTTTAACTTATATGTTTATGAAAAAAGTTAATTTTTTTAATTTATCATCATTCCTTATTTCTTATTTCTTAAATTGTAATGCCTCATTTAATGAAATATATTGTGTACATTAGATAATATTTCACGTACACATTATGTAATAAAAATAGTGTATATTTTACAAGATTTAAATTTCTCAAAATAATACATATAATATCATATACTAGATAGACAAAAACAATATATTGTATGCATTTACACATAATTAATTTAGAAAGAAACATCATAAATTATAATATATATATATATATATATATATATATATATATATATATAACATATAAAAATATCAACATCATCGTTATCATTAGTTAAGTATGGTTTGAATAATTTATTTTTTGGAACTAAGAAAAACTTTCTCACATAAGCAATCATATATCATTTGGACAAAATGATTCAAGAAAGCAAAATTGATGTTGTCTTCCTCACTCAAATGTTCTTTTTATGTTTGAGTGTCCATCCATTGAGCATTGTTAAGATTTTGACAAACATACCAAATCTTGTAAGTAGTAATTTATAAAATCGGAATATCATTTCTCAAGAGACTCGTGCAATACTAATTGATCACGCAATTAATAACTAATTTAAACTAAAAAATAAATCCATAATTTGAGTTTTGTGCAAGAAAGTAGTTTTTGTATAAAAGATAAAGAGTGAATTTTTTGAAACTCATATACATGGAAAAGACTAGAAATGCAATGGATTGATATTCTTGGGGTTAGATTTCACCGACTTCTCTCTTAGGGATATAAAATACTCAAATTTTTCTCTATTAAATTATTAATGTCAATCCACAAGTCTACTCAAGCTTTAAACACTTATTTAAATTTATATACCTTATCACTTAATCATTGATTATAACATTCGAACAATAATAATTAGTACATATAAATTACATTCATCATTTGAATGTCGTTTGGACTATACTATAATAAATTGCAAAAATCAACATATTGCAGAACATACCATGCAATGTCATGTTTCTTAAGAGTTGGATTGAAGAAAGAAATTTTCAATATTTTTTCTTTATTTTTTAATGAAAATTAATATTTTGCTTTTAGTTTTGTTATTCAATTTGTAAATAAACAAAATAATACCGGCAACAAAATGTATCCAATTATAAAATAGTCAAATTAATTATTTAGCCAAAAGTTTGAGAGATAAAATCACAATCACATCATCTAGATTAAAGAGATTAAAAATACAATTAAAATCTTTATCAATGGTTTCTTCATCTCGTCTTCATGCACCTAAATCAAAGAACATCATCCAAATACAACCATCCAACCTAGAAACTTCACATAAATACATGTGCTATAATAACATAAAGTGTTTTAATTTTTTTTATATAATAATAACAATAATAATATAATAATAAATTATTAAAATGATGTGATGAAGGAGTATTACATACATTAGGAAACTAGCTTGTCACGTTATGCCAAAGAAAGACCTTTCTCGATTCTTCGTGTTAGTGTACATCAAGTTTTGACAAACAATTATTTTCATTTTTCCCTTTTTACTCATCTATTTATCATTTTCTTTTATTGATACAGAGAAAAAAAAAACAATCAAAATTTCAATTCAGAAAGTGGATATTAAAGTGCTTTGATTTTTAATTATTTTTCTATTAAAATCATTTATTAAGCATTGGTTCCTCCATCAAGTAGCAAATTTAATTTTAGAAAAAAATTGGGACAAAAGAGTTTAAAGGAGAAAATTTTGCATAGAATATTTGCAATTTCTTTTAATCTTTATCCGCTTTATTACAATTAGTTAATTTTTTTATATATATTTCAGAAATATTGCAATAATTTTTTCAGAAAATTTGTTTATGTTTCTGAATTTTCGTGGCCATGAAAGGAGAATAAAAAGGAAAGAAAATTGAAAGTTTGTCCATATTTTATTGTCATTTTCAGGAACAGATAGAGTTGGTTCTAGATCCTGTCATTATTTGTTTTTTTCTGTATGCAAAATCATTTTCATGCTTCCTATTTCAGCTTCTAATCATTGGACAAAATATAACAAGAATATTATCAAAAATCACCTAGGTTTGATCGAAGAAGGGTAATATTTTTTCTTATTATTATTTTATATAAATGAATGAAAAAGTAAATGAGAATAAACAAACAATATAACCTTTTCATGATAATTAAAAAATTAATTTAACTAAAAGAATTTAAAGTTCACATAATTTTTCTTTAATTTAACTAAATTTATTTATAATACAAATGTATTTTTACAATGTAATCTATATAATGATTATTTATTTATAATTTTATAATGTATACTTTAAATAATATTAGTAGAATGATTTTTATTTATGTGATTGTCTGCATTAAGATGCATAAGAACTAGTTTCTTATTTTTCTTTTTAAATGAATTATTATTTTTAATACATTTTAAAACTATTAGTTTTACAAATTTATATGAAAAGTGAATAAAAATGACAGTTCCTTTAAAGTGAAAGTGTTGATATGTATGTATGTAACACACATTTAAACTTCACTCTTTTTTTTAACTAACGACTAATAATAATAATAATAATTATTATTATTATTATTACTTGGTCATTTCATACCTTTTCTTTTTCTATTTTACAACTCAAATTTGTCTAGAGTGTGTTAACCTATCATTTTTTTTTCCTGTATATAATAACAACCATGATAATAAGGTTCAAATTCAAAATTTTCCTAAATTGTTCAAATCTTTTATATAAACTCATTTTAGTAAGTCATCAGCCGTAATATTTCAATACATTTATTATAACACTTTTTATTACTGAAAATTATAGCACCTGAACAAAGTTTTATCATATAGGAAGTGATATTTGTATAATTTGTAATTTTTCTGCTAATTTTAATTATGAATAATTTTTTAAAAGGAGAAAAATATTCCAATAGTTCAACCAAGTTAAATTGAACTAAAATGAAAAAAAAAAACAAGAAAAATTCATTACAATGCATCACCAAAATTTCAAATGAGGTTAATTATGAACAAAATATATCACACTTGCAATAATAAGTTAGTCTAAAAAAATTGTGATCCAAAATCAATCTATATCTTGTTCAATAGATAGTAATTTTTTTTTCCAATGTTTCAAAGAAAATTAATAAAATTTTATTAAATATGAGATAATTTAAAATATAAGATGAGTTTGAATTTTTCTTTCTACATATATATATGATAAAAGATACAATTCACCATCTCTTTTACGCACTTTATTATGTCAAACTTTAAGTTTAATTAAATCTAAGTATTTATTAAAATATTTTTATTTTTATTTCAGTAATCTATTATTTTATTTTATTTTTCACTTAATAAAAATATCAAATCATTATTTTCATTTCTACAAAATAAGAATGGTGTCCTTTGTTAACATAAAAGTTAAATAATAAAATATGTTAAAAGTTAAAAATATTTTACATACTCAGTTAAGTGAAACTTGTGAGTTACTTAAAAGTTAATCATACACCTTCTTTCATCTAAAAAATTGTCTAAAATAACAATGAATAATAATCAAAACGAAATGAAAAAAAGAAGAAGCATGCCAATAGAATAATTTGTTCAAACATACCATTTACAAAGGAGTTCACATCATCCAGGACCTCCATATCTTAAAAGCTCATAAAATTTTCACCCTTTTATTTTCTGAGTTAACAGCAATCATATTTAATATTTTGAAACATGTGTCTTTCTTTCAAAACATCATAAGCAAAAAGGTTCCAATATTCTCAATCAAAACAAAATCTAAAGAAAAACAAGAATCTCAAAAGGAGTTGGGGAGATTACCACACAGGGCAGAGGAGATAAAAAAAAAAAACAGAAAATAATAAACAAAACACAGTCACTAATAATCACTTCTAATGACCACGAATTGTGGTAGCAATCAAAGAAGTTGAAAAGGAGGTCAAAACATAAAACTCCATAATTGAGACTAATCTAATGGTAAATAATAATGGTACACCAAACACCACCAATAAGAAGTTATCATAGGTCTTCATTTTCATATATTTTTGGTAAAAGATGAAGAATGGCACTGAGTTAAAGATAAGTAACAGTACTTGAACTGATATTACTCATCAAAATGGGATTAGGGTCCCAATAAAGACCAGACAAAGACTCTAATGAAGATTGTTATATATATTACAGAAAACCTAAAAAATAAAAATTGATATATATGTATATAATAATCCATCCGAAACCATATAATAATTTATCTTTGAAAAAGGTGGCACAGAGAGAATGCGTTTTGAAGCGTTTGTTTCTGATATTCTAAAATAAAAGGAAGTGGTGTGAGGCAAGTTATGGTAACCGTTCCTCTGCATTTCCTCTCCACTAACACCACACAAACACAAACCCTTCTTCTCCAAGCTACACAAACTTCCAACCTCACTTCTCTTTTTGACTCCATTCACTTTCTCCCATCTCCTTCAATGCCAACAAATTCTCATCCCCAAAACACCCATTGCTAGAAACAATTCCCCATCTTTTTCACTTTCCCTTCCCAATATAACCCCCCACACCACACTTCCCAACTTCAACCTTCAAACCTAAAATCTCTAACATCAAACACTTCCACTACCACCTCACTCTCTTCTTCACAAACTCTAAATAATCACCCACCCAAATGCTTCAATCAACTAAATTTCACACCTTTTTCATCACCCTCTCCACATTCATCTCCCTCTTCTTTCTCCATGCTTCCACTGCTCAAGCACAGTCTTCCATGGAGCCTGTGCCCACATACATCACCCACCACAGCTGGGAGCCCTCTGTTGCCATCACAGTTGGAGCCATCATCTTTGCTCTTCTTGTGATGGGAATCCTCTCCATCTACCTCCGCCGCTGTACCGAGTCACGGATCATCATCACGACGCAAACCACTACCACAGTTCCCTGCTCCTGCGCGCAGGGGATCAACAAAGAACTCTTGAATACCTTCCCCACTCTCTTCTACTCCAACATCAAGGACCTCAAAAAGGGTGAAGAAACGCTCGAATGTGCTGTGTGCTTGACCGATTTCTCAGACAAAGATGCCCTCAGACTCCTCCCCAAATGCAACCACGTGTTCCACCCTCACTGCATTGATTCCTGGCTCGCTTCCCACGTGACATGCCCTGTTTGCCGCGCGAATCTCAGCCAGGATGCGTGCCAGGTTGCCATAACAGTCCCCACCCTTCATGATGAGGAAGTTTCCGGAAGTGAAGAAACTGTGCCGGAACCAAATCAAAACACAAACACAAACCAGGTTTGTGTCGGAAGTCCTACTCATGACACAACCAAAACAGTGTGTGTAAATGAGGAACAATGTTCATCTCCTGATGTTGTTCCTGAGTTGGAAACAAGCTCAAATTCTGTGACTGGTGATGGGGTGGTTGTTATTGCTGAGAGGAACCTTTCTAGATCAAATTCCACTGGGCATTCTCTTGTGGGTGTAGAGAGGTACACGTTGAGGTTACCGGAAGACGTGAGGAGGTACATTCTGGTGAATCATGGAAGGAGTGTTCAACGTTCAGCTAGTGCTAAGGGTACGTGTTGGAGTGATAGTGAAGAGAGTTATGGGGGGAAGAGGTTGGAGAAGAGGTGGGTGATTTGCACGCCGCCATTTGTGGCGAGCCATGGCTGAGGAGCTTTGTCGAAAACTTGGTGTGCGTTCGGCGTTGGGCTTCTAGAAAGATCCTTTGGTGAGAGGGAATGAAGCTTTGTGATGTGTTGGTTGCTTCAATAAATGGGTTGCTGTCAATTCTCGCAGAGACTGTGAGAGTTTGCTGTTACAGAGATGAAGCAGAGGACGGAAATGGAAGAAGAGAGAGTTCTCAATGAATGAGTCAACTCGTTATGTGTACTATTTTGGCTTATGAGTCAACTCGTTTTCTTTTCTTTTTTTTTCTTACTTTATTTTTTGGGATGGGAAAGAGAGTGAGACCAGTGGTTCCTTCTTTAGCACATTATTATGTTATTTATTTTATTTTATTCATTTATAATAATATACCTAGTATTGTTAGTCGTAATTATTTTCATATTATCTTGTCTGTGAAATATTTATATAATTTAAGGTCACCTAGTTTTGTCGGACGACGTAAATAGTTGAATCATTTTTTTTTGTTAAAAAGTTGAATCTGATCTTAATTTATTTTATTACCTACGCAACCTGCCGTGTTCTTATTTCTCCCTGTATTTTCGAACTTGTTTCATAATAGAAATAATTTGATATTTTTTTAGGTGTGTAAATATTGAACACGTAATCCGGTTACGTTATATGTTTTGCATCAATAGAAGATATTAAAATTAGGAGTTTCTTAATGTTATATAAACATAGGACAACCCTCATTTTACGGGGTTTTAAGAAATTTATTTTTATAATTTTAATCTTTTTAATTTATTGCTTTTACTTTTCTTTTTTAATTAATTTTTAAATTATTTTCAAAACTTTGAATACTCAAAAACAACTTTATAATTTATTTATTCAAAGATTTTTATTACTCTGAATTTCAATTCAAATATAATTTGTATATTTAAAAAATATTTATTATAAATTTCAACTGTATGAAATAAAGTACTGTACAATTCAGATAGTAATACTGGTTTCTTGAGAATTAAGGAGCCAACTGACCAGAATTTAATTAATCTCGCGATTTCCAACTCAAAGGGCAACTACTTTTCCTTTAAATTGACTCTTTTTTACCTTATGATAAGAATAAAATCTTAAAGGAAAATATTGTGAGAATGCTTTTAAAACCACCAGCTAAGTATGTAGTATAACCTTTACATATTATTGAATTAGCATACAACAAACTTAAAATTTAATAGATGAGCCTTTATTTATGAATGGCAAATTTGATTAAATGATAAATACACTTCAAATATAATAATATCACTTTAACGGTTCTCGTGATTATTTGATAAACAAATATGGCCACCTTCCACCATTAAGTTCTCACCAACACCAATAACTAAATTTCAAAACCATTTAAATGCAAAATATCTTGGTGTCTTTCATTATGAGAGAGAAACGACGCAAATTGAATTGCTCACTAACAGGGTTTGTAAGTGGCACATGAGTTTTGATTGGTTTTACTTTTTCAATCGTATCAAAGTGACTTAATGATGCTCAAAAGATAAATTACAAACAAAAAAATCTTAAAGCAGTTGATCGCATGATCTAAAAGCTAAAAAGAGTATTGGTTTTTATATTAAATTCTCCCAAAGATATGCTTCACCCTTATACTAAAGATGTTCGTGGCAAAAACAAGTTTTCTGCTGCATATACTTATTAGCTAAAGAACACAGTCCTACAAAAGAGGGAAGAGCACACAAAAGACCAAAGAAGTATAGTATTATGTGAAAACCTATATGCGCATTACCCAACTAGTTTTCTGTTTCGTGGGAAAGACAAATTCAGATAAGGTTTAGTTTAATTAATGTCATTTGCATATTCACACGAAAACACAAATAAAGATAATGACGCATCAAACTCCTCGTAATGATAGATCACAATCACTTCTGCCATTATTGGCACTCTATATAACATGTGGTTGCTATGATTACAAATATGGGTAAGACTTTGGCTGAATTTGGGTTGCAGCGTATGAAAAGGGGATGACAAGTGTGCCTCCAATTTCTTCAGTTTTCTGGTCCAACATGGTTTCAACAAATGACAGTGACAATGAGTCTTAGGCAGCTTGATTTAAGGGGAAGAGCCTAACATGATAGGCTTTTGTCTTTCCCTCGATGCCATCTGTGGCTCTTGAAAAGAAAGAAAAGAAGGAAGGATAACAATTAGCATTTAGACACCAATTCCACAAAATAAACGATGCAGGGAAAATGGAAGAGACAAGAGAAATACCAAACACATAAGTGACGTGTCCTTAACTATTGTTTGTTAGTTAGCATCATAGAATCAATATGTAACAATTTAATGTCCTATATTATCTTTTCAATTGTACAACAGACTCTAAACAAAGGCAAGCATTAGTTGATAACACGATCTGCAAACTACGTGTATGGAACACTAGATATGCAAATTTGGCGTATTTTTAAGGTACTTTGATTGCCAATTTCACTCTATTATTCACGATACGCACACCATTAACGAGGTAATTTATTTTAATGACGAATCTAAAGTAATGGTAAAGTTGTATTCCGGTAACCAATTAATCATGGACTCGAATCTAAAAATAGCTTTTTACATGTGAAAGGGAAGGCTGTGTTCTATTATCCTCTCCTATACATTTGCGAAGCTATTAGCCTCTGATACCCTAGCATGTTAGTCATGAAGATTATTTTAGTCATCTAGTTAGGCCAAAATGGAAACTGCCGCAGGTTTTCGCCCTTTTAGAATTGAAATGACAGCTTTAATCAGTCCTCCATCCATGTGGCCGAATGAGGTTGCATTTGTATATCATCCGCAAACCTCCATCTTCGTCTTGCTTGTAATTACAGCAACTAATTGTGGCATGTTCCCATGTATGTTCTAATTGTAAAATGATTATCTTAGCATAGTAATAAAACTGATTCTTTTTCAGACTTGGACAGATAATCAAAGAGAGTAACTAATGAAACTCGTAAGAAATGTCAAAAACAGCTATAACTTTACTCCAAGAATCTGTTAATTTCTTCTTTCTCTTCCTTGGTGTGAGTTGTAAGCTATTGCGTACGGGGACAACCTTTTGGATTGTACAGTTTTTTAATTAAGTATTGTTAACGTTCTAAATTTAGATAAATAGTTGTAAAAAGGTAAAATAAACTAAAATCTTATCGTGATGGAAGGTTTGGACATTTGAAATGAGCATCTTAGTACCAGTAAGATAACATGTGCATTAGGATTGTTGCTTTTTGTAGTTAATTAAAAAAGATGTGATCTTTTAGGATGAACTTCAGGGATTTATATGCACCATGCCCCCACACAGTATGCTTTTTATTATAAATTGATTATTGGGTTACTTGAGGACAAGACTGGAAAAAGCATCTAAATTAAAGATGAGAAGGACATATACTAGTAAACAAGCACGTAAAGAGAAATTTGGAGAGTTTCTCAAAATTGGAATTGCTTGATTGAAGTGGAGAGAAAACCACTACCGATACAAAGATTGCAAAAACTTTTTACGCGTAGGAGTGATCATCTTGATTCAAGAAATAAGAAAAGATGATAAGAAAGGGTGACGTGTGCAAATAGATAGAGTAAGAATAATTAAAGGGTTTTTCTTGCAATGCGAAAGGCAGTGACCCTTGTGGTTGCAACATAAGCTGTCCAGCAGAACCATGTGAGACCCACAGTAAGATAGACTCAGATGCAATAACAGAATCTTTTCCATGGACATAAGTACACAGGGAAAGAGCGTCTGAAGGGAAGAATTCCTATTCCAACTACACTGGTCTACATCATATCTTGCTTAATTCAATTGAAACTCCCCAGTGTTGACGTTCTAGGAACATCAACACTAAAACAACAATACAAAACTAGTCTATCATGAGTTTACTTTTGGGAAAATATTTCTTGGGCAGTTACTAATAATCTACGAAAGATGTAAAAAAGAAAAATAATAGATACACCTGACATGATAAAAACAAAAAATGAAGAATATTGAGAGAATATTTGAAATACGTAAGTGTTGAAATATCCTTACGTTTGCCTTTGATCAACGGTAAAAGTTTATACAGTACCGTTCAATCATTGGTTGATACACCATTAAAAAAAGTTTAACTTTTTAAATGTATAAGCTATAGTTTTATGAATGATGTGACAACAAATGATTAGGGAATAATATTTTACACTGTTAGTGAAGTAAAATGAAATGCTTTACCAGTGAAAATGGAAAGTTTATCTTTGGTAGGAACATAAGTTGGTTCTAGTCTTAGACTTATAGACGAAAGGGAAGAAGAGACCACTAATCCTATGACAAAGTGGGTTGTTTTTCAAATTCACAATTTTGTAATTCATACTAATAAAAATAAAACTTAGTGGGAATATACTTGTTTGTTATTGTTATTAATATACATGTTATTTGTCAAGCACATAAAAATATCTCTTACTCCGCAGTTAATAGTCCTTCTACTTTTTGTAGCCAAATATTTTTTAATAAATAACTAAACCATCAAATTCTTATATTTCAATTGCACCAACTATTATTTTAAGAAAAAACAAACTCCGGAATAGTCTCACTTCACGTCTTTTTTATCTCTCTTTTCTCAAAAGTGGTAAAAGTAGGAAGAGGGACCAAGAATTTATGTATACGAACAACTTTTCCCCCTAAACCCTAAACCAAAGGAAGAAATTCTGAAGTCCACCGATATAAAATAGCACTCATAGTACTAGGAACATGTACTGCTACAATCATATGAGGATTAGCACTAAACATAAATAAATGTGATCGAGGATTAAAGTGAGAGATTATAATAATCGACGTCACACACGTTGACACCTAAATGTTCCTAAGAATCTCTACCAATGAAGACACCAAAAGTTTGGAAATGTTGAGACACTTTTTCAAGGGTCATATGTTGCTTCACAACTGTCCTCTACAAAACGAAAAATATATTCCAAAGAGGGTTTAATGGAACGAAAGGAAAAAGAAATCTTACTAGAAATGAGAGCCTTTGGTCTGTTCTTGAACAGAATCTTATGTCTAATGACTCCAACAACTTGCAGCTCCACCTTACACCCACTTTCTCCATCAGGATGCTTTACTTTCTTGAGCACCACCAATGGCTTCTTCAAGGGAACCTTTGACCCTGTCAGTTCGTGGTATCCAACAGTGAAGGTATACACTTCCTGAACAACAAAAGTCATCAATAAAAAAATTAGTTTACAATTAACTAACAAAAACTTGAAATGCTTTTGTTGGTAATCATTGATTTAGAACCCAACTTGGGTCAACCAGTGCAGTCCATGGTTTAACTGAAACCACTATTTTTCTGTGGACAATCATTTTTTAATTACTATAAAATATAATTGCATTCATTATGTCCATACATTTTCTCTATTTAAGATGACAAATCTTCAATTTAGACCCTACTCTATTTAGACAGTATTATTTATCTTCCTTTTACCTACTTCTCATACTACATTTCTAAAAAGCTAGAAAAAGCTTCTCTCAATTATATTAAACTATTACACGTTTATCATTATATATTCCTATATTTAATATTGTTAGTGCATATTCACTTCAATTTAAAAATAATCATATTATAATTCAATTCATCATTACAAATTAAAATTATAGTTTATATATTCAAAATATCTATCTGACATACACTTTAGTAATAATATAACTTTTATATTTCAAAACATATAATTAATTTACATTTTAATTATAAAAAATAAATATTTGTCATGTAAGACACGACTAAAATAATAAAAGTAAAATCCTAAAACAAGATATCACTTTTAAACGAACAGTTATTTGAACCCTAAAAGGTAAAACGAACAAAAAGCACTTAACAAACATTATGTAAAGAATTAGAAAAAAAGCTATGTAAAAAAAATCTGTCTATTTAAATAGTTATATTTTAGTTGAATATTCACATTTTATTGAACTATTTTCCCGCTTCGCTGATGTTAAAAATTACACTATTGTTATATTATAATCATACACACGAAAGGTTTACTTATATTTCAACATTAAAACTTGATGTGAATCTGGTTTCGGTCACTAAAATTTAAGAACTTAAAATTATTTTCTTAAACGTAAAGGATCAAAACAGAATTCAAAATTATAATTAAACCTAGAAAGCTACAAAGTCTGATTTCAAAGTAACTGCACACATCTATTTCTTCCTATTTAATTTACATCATCTCTCCCGTTCTTCTATTCTTTTTTTTTAATGTAGGGATTCCCCTAGAAACAATGAGTCCAATCGCTACACTTCGGCAAATCTTCTGACAAAATCTCATCAATAATATTCTTATAATACAACTTAACAGAACCCTAAAATTGGAAATAAGCGTTTTAAACAGTGATTTGAGAAGAGTCTATGGTATAAGCAGGTAGCGAGGGTGATTCTAGGTGTAGTATGAGTGACATTTGTCGATAAACCGGTGGTCAAAATGCGATTTGCAATGAGAAACGGAATTGAAATGATGATGGAATTAAAGAGAGAATATGAAGAGAGGAAAAAAGAAGGGTGAGAGAAGGGAACCTGAGAAGAAGGACGACAGAGAGTACCGATGTGGAGATTTGGGAGGGAATCGTGGAATCCTGGCTGAGGCTCCACCACTCCTTGAAGCTCCACAATGCCCCATTCCTCGCAGCTTCCTTCTCCGCAGTTGCACCTTACGCGAATCTCCATCTTTTTCCCCTTTTCTCTCTACACAGACTCAGTTGGGGATTGGGAATTTTAGAGCGATGTGATGTGGGAGGTGCTAGCGCGGCAAAATCGCTTTATTTTCCCGCCAATTTGCTGCCAAAATTAAGAGATGGGAAATTGTAATAATAGCATTAAACATGAATGGGAAGAGTTTTTTTTTTAACTAATTATTTAAGATTGAGTTAAACAAGTTTTTGATAATTTCAAATTCTATTTGTTTATGTTAAATTTTGTATCGCCATATTTTTTAAAACTTAATTGGCAAACAATTTAGTTAGGGAAACAACTTATTATTTTTTAATTATGTGGTTTCAATATGTAATTACCATAATTATATAGATATGTTCATCCGTGATATTATATCATCTCGTTAATTTAAAAATGATAAAATAATTATTAGATCATGTAACATTTTATTTAATAGTTTTTATGTTACTAAACAAAATATTATATCATGATGAAGCAAAACAGATAGTAGAAATAGATGAATATAAAATATTAATACAGTCATCCAAAATAATTATAGAAATACCAACTATTAACAGCCTATGCTAGTAAAGAGGTAATAGAGTTCCAAGTCTTAACAAAACATGGAACAGAGCCTGCTGACGGACATCTTAAACCACTGACTCAACTCCAATCCAGGAGGGGAGTGTCTTCACCTGCTCACACCAACTAATAGATGATCATTGCAAAAGAGAAATCACATAAAGAGAAACAGACACAAATAAGAAGGGTAAGTTAACTAAATTAAAAGAATCATGCAGCTCATTTATAAATATCATACAATTTTTCTCATTTTTACTAGAATTCACTGAAACTACCACAACACAACACAGATATATGACTCTAGACTCAATATCCGGATTATGTAAGCGACATTGGACCTCTTGGTGGCATGCACCTCTGGTGATCCTCGAACTCTGCAGAGTTTGGCCTTAAGGGATTATCACCCAACCACTCATAGGGTAAGTCCCCTTCTCGTCTAAGACTTGATCAAGTCCAAAGACTAGGACTTTATGTTACTCCTCATGACATAATACATTATGCTCTATCTGAGCGTGAATGATTATTGGAGTTTCAGGATACCTCCGATAATGAGTCCTTATGTCCTTACATACACTAAAACATGTCCCTTAGAATCTCCCTTGAAATCACAGTTCAACCACATCTCCTCATAATCCAAATTCATGCAATTTCACCACACATGTTGCCAGCCACAACAATCCAAGCGTATCATAAACTAATTTCACATTTTAACATTCAAACATAGCTTCATCCATCAAAACAGGAAAATAAACACTCAGCTGTAGTGGTTCTCGCTCAAGCTAGAAGATCTCGCCCAGGCGAAAGGGCTCTCTCGCTTAGGCAGATCATCCTCGCCTGAGCGAGACTCGAAACAGAAAGCAACCCAAAAATCTAGGCGAATTCTCACTTAGGCTAAGTTGTCTCGCTTATGCGAGATTACCTCTCGCTCAAGCGAAACGTGCTCGTTTAAGCGACAATTCGCGCAGTGACAATGGGTGAGTTTCTGGTGTTTTCGCTCAGGCGAGAGCTGTTCGCTTAGGCGATAACACCAGATTCCCAATCTGTTCTCACATGCAGAAGCCCAAAAATTTTGCACAATTCACTCACACACCCAAATACACAGTTCAAGCACCCATACAACACCCAATCATGCAATTCAAAGTCATAAAAAATGATTTCTATACGAAATTTAAGAAAATGGTTAGCTTCCCTTACCTATAACAATCACCAACTAGCAATGAGACACTCCTCACAGAAGGGTACCACAACATGACCTAAGGAACTGGAATGCATAAACATAGGGTGAGAATGAGACTTTGATTCGATTTAGAAGAAGGAGGAGGTTCCAGAATTCGAAATTTAAAGAGAATTGGGGAAGCCAAAATTGACTTACGTGGATGAAAAGGAGACTCAGCGAGAGAGGTTTTGTACTTATCTCAGGTTTGCTTGCTGCAACAGGAAGAAAGGAATGGATGTACAACAATTTTAACTTACCCAGATGACTATATAGAATGAATGGATTTAACATTAGTTTATAGAGTTTAAGTTTTTATGTGTATCGGAGTATTTAAAATTAGTAATATGCTTATATTTAATAAGACGTGTTTAATATAAGTATTTTAAAATATGTTTATTTGTTATGTGTTATCTTTATTTCGGATTTTGATTAATTGATTTTTGAAATAAACCCATATTATCACAAAAATTAGAAGTAAACCAATATTAAAGCATTGAATGCATATATTTTTGAAGACTCACGCTTGCAAGGAGTTTTTGAGTGGATTGTACGATAACATGTTTTCTAACATGCTTAGTTATTACTGATAAGTAATTTCAATCATAATATATTTTGATTATGTTGCAAGATTCCCTCTCTAAGCAAAGCTCCTAGGGTGCTTTTACATCTTATGGTTGTTAGGACAAATTAGTTGTTGCACTTAGTGGATATATTCAGCTGTATATAATTAATCGATCATAATACATAATTTATACTTGTGATAATAATTATTTTTAATCAATGAGACATCGTTGGATTACTTGTAGTATCTCTAATCATATTGTTGTGTAGTTTTACTCAAAATAAAATTTCTTACATAATGAATTGGTAATGAACATCATATATATATATATATATATATATATATATATATATATATATATATATATATAAATAAATATTTATATTTTTTTTTTTTTATTAAAAAAAATATTA